>Ga0247666_1000065_pt1 | contig 55059 bp, 55 predicted proteins | sample CNK07_metaG_FD_183025 | JGI IMG/M metagenome (GOLD analysis project Ga0247666, IMG submission 183025) | Soil microbial communities from Purdue University Martell Research Forest, Indiana, United States - CNK07 | ecosystem: Environmental > Terrestrial > Soil > Temperate forest > Bulk soil...
CCAGATCCGCGCAAAGGAAAGTTGTTTCGGGAAGCGGCCGCGATACATCACCTCGCCCGCGCCGACGATGACCACGAGCAGCATCGCCACGCCGACACCCTGCAGGATCGCGCCGAAGGCGAATTGCGCCAGGAACGCGGGATAGGAATTGGTCGTGTCGTAGCCGGCCAGCGCGCTGGGCCACGAATTCAGCGTGGTTCCGGTGACGAGAACGATGGCCGTGATTCCGATGCCGAGGAGGAGACGGAGGCGGAAATCACCGCGAATGAGGCTCGTGATCTTAACCGCCACGATGCAGATGCCGGTGATGATGAAGAAGACGGTGTCGACGTTGCCGGCCAGCAGGTTCTTCGAGCGCAGCTCGCGATACGAGCGCTGCCAATCCTCGGGGACCTTGACGCGCGTATTGAAACTGCGAATGCGGTTGCCATCGACGGTGACGACGGTTCGGTACGGCGCGCCGGCAGGATGGACGGTGCGCGATTCCCACGTGAAGATGCGCTGCATCCGGTGGGGCAGGCGCCGCTCGCTTTGCGAAACGAGTTGAAGATCGCCGAGGTTGGCGTGAACGCTGGAGAGGAACCCCTCGGCGATGCGGCGCGCGCCAGCCACGTCGGGAGACGCGATCGCGCGATCCTCGGGAATCCGATCGCTGAAGCCGGTCACCTCGCCGGTCGGCGCGATCTCGACGCGGATCTCTTCCTCCTGCAACGGCCGGAACCAGCGATGCGACCACGACCAGAGACGCACGTCGCGTTTGAAGATCTCGTTCGCTTTCTTCAGGCCGACCGAGCGCTCCAGAAAGATACGCGCCTCCTCGTCGGAGTCGAACGTCGCGCTGTGCTTCATGCCACGCGTGTCGATCTGTTGTGCAGCGGCGACGCGCGCCGCGAGCTGCTGCGATGAGTCGCGGTCGTATCGGAACTCGATCGACGCCTCGGGGAACGCAGCACTGAACCAATTAAGGACGACGAAGATCGAAACGGCAGCAATGGCGAGGCAGGCGGCGATGAGAAACCAGTCGCGCCGGTCGAGTCGCTCGTGATTCATCCGTTGACTATACGTGCGGCGGCCCGGACGTTGCGTCCGTCGGTGTGACGTTTGTGTCCCGTCGCGCCGAACGGCGGCCGATGAAGAATCCAAGCGCGAAGATCCCGGCCGGGAAGACGAGTCCGATCGCGCCGATGATGATCAGTTCGGGACAACCCAGCGAGCCAATCATCAGGCCAGCCCCTGCAGCGCCTTCTCCATCCGCTTGATGCCCTCCGCCGCTTCGTCCTGCGAGAGATTCAGAGGCGGACGGAATCGCGCGGAGCGACTGCCGGAGGAGAGCGCCATCACGTCGTTGGCGAGGAACGATTTCAGCGCGGCGTCGCGGAGCTCGGCACTGGGGAGGTCGAACGCAGTCATCAGGCCGCGTCCGCGAACGTTCGAAACCATGTCCGGGAACTCGTCGGCGAAGCGCTGCAATTCGCTCTTGAAGTACGCGCCGACGACGGCCGCATTCTCGACGAGCCCTTCTTCATCGATGACCTCGAAGTAGCGCTGCGAGCGGACCATGTCGGTGAGATTGCCGCCCCACGTGGAGTTGATACGCGAGCTGACGGCGAAGACGTTGTCGTCGATGTCGAAGAGACGGTTGCCCGCGGCGAATCCGCAGACCTGCGTCTTCTTGCCGAAGCAGAACATGTCCGGCTCGATGCCGTAGTGCTGAAACGCCCACATCTTGCCGGTCAGGCCGACGCCCGACTGCACCTCGTCGAGGATGAGGAGCATGTCGTTCTCATCGCAGAGCTGGCGCACGGCGCGGAAGTACTCGGGGCGAAAATGGTTGTCGCCTCCTTCGCCCTGGATCGGCTCCATGATGAAGGCGGCGATGTCGTCTTTGCGATCGGCGAGGAACTGTTTCGCCTGCGCGAGGGAAGCCTGTTCGCGTTGCTCGACATCATCGTCGATCGGGAAGCGCAATTTCGGATTGTCGATGCGCGGCCAATCGAACTTCGGGAAGTACTGGGTCTTGCGCGGATCGGTATTCGTCAGCGACAGCGTGTAGCCGGTGCGGCCGTGAAATGCCTCGCGCAGATGCATGATCTGCGTGCCGCGTCCCTCGATGCCCTTGCGAAGGTTCTTGCGGATCTTCCAGTCAATCGCCGACTTGACGGCGTTCTCGACGCCGAGGGCACCGCCTTCGATGAAGAACATGTGCTTGTTCAGGGATGGGGGAACGGCAATGCGCGCGAACGTCTCGACGAACTCCGCCATGTAGGTCGTGTAGATGTCGGAGTTGGCGGGCTTGTTGATGGCGACGGTGGCGATGCGGTCGCGGAACTCGGGATTGTCGAGCCGCGGGTGGTTGTAGCCGATCGGGCAGGAAGCGAAGTTGGTGAAGAAATCGAGAACGGAGCGGCCGCGGCGTGCATCGAAGAGCCACGAGCCCTTCGAGCGAGGCAGATCCATGACGACTTCGTAGCCGTCGGCGAGCATGTGCCGCGAGAGCACGTTGTGGACATCGCCGGGCTGGATGTGGACGCGCCGGTCCGTGATTGCGGAAATGGACATGAAATAACTCCTATCGGGTGGGGATCATATCAGCGGGTGTCGGGGGCCGGGGGTCGGGGGTCGGGGGTCGGAGTGGGTTAGTGAACTTAGGGGTGGTCACTTTCGCGGATCGGGCGAGCAGTGCTGCGTCGGCGGGGGATTCCTCGCCCGCCCGCCGCCCCGCCCTCTCGGAATGACAGGCGGGCGGTTTGCGATTTGATCACTGACCATCACGAACCATTGGTGCGCGAATCACTGATCGTTGTGATCCACCAGCCCGATCTCGAATCACTGACCTACTAATCTACTAATCTACTCAGTCAACCCCGCGGCCACGCACGCCGCAAGGAGCCTCAATTGAAAGACATCGTCATCCTCGGCGGCGCACGGACGCCGATCGGATCGTTTCAGGGAACGCTCTCGTCGCTTGCCGCGCCGAAGCTCGGATCGATTGCCATCAAGGGCGCACTCGAGAGAGCCGGCGTGACCGCGGATCAGATCGAGCAAGTGATCATGGGCAACGTTCTGCAGGCGGCTATCGGCCAGGCGCCGGCGCGGCAGGCTGGCATCGGCGCAGGCATCCCGGTCAGCGCGGGCGCGGTAACGGTCAACAAGGTCTGCGGCTCAGGACTCAAGGCCGTGATGTACGCGGCGAACGACATTCGCTGCGATGAGTACGAAGTCGCGGTCGCAGGCGGGATGGAGTCCATGTCGAATGCGCCGTACGCGCTGCCGCAAGCGCGCAGCGGCTATCGAATGGGCAACGGCAAGCTCGTCGACCTCATGATCCACGACGGCCTCTGGGATCCGTACGGCGACAAACACATGGGCAACTGCGCGGAGCTCTGCGCGGCGAAGTACGCGTTCTCGCGCGAAGCGCAGGACGACTTCTCCCGCGAGTCGTACCGCCGTGCGCAAGAGGCCGTGAAGGGCGGCCAGTTCAAGAAAGAGATCGCCGTCGTCGAGCTGCAATCGAAGAAGGGGACGACGATTGTTTCTGACGACGAAGAGCCGTTCGCGGCGCCGCTCGACAAGATGGGATCGCTCAAGCCCGCGTTCCAGAAGAATGGCGGCACGGTGACCGCCGCGAATGCGTCGAAGATCAACGACGGCGCCTCGGCACTCATCATTTCATCCGCCGATTGGGCGCAGAAGCATGGCCGCAAGCCGATCGCGCGCATCATCGCCCAGGCGACGGCGGCGCAGGAGCCGGAGTGGTTCACGACAGCGCCGGCGAAGGCGATCGACATCGTCCTCAAACGCGCCGGCATGAGCGTCGGCGACATCGACCTGTTTGAAGTGAACGAAGCCTTCGCGGTCGTGGCGATGGCGGCGATGAAAGACGCCAGCATTCCGCACGAGAAGATGAACGTCTTCGGTGGCGCGGTGGCTCTCGGTCATCCGATCGGCTCCAGCGGCTCGCGCATTCTCGTCACGCTGCTCCACGCCATGGAGAGCCGGAACGTGAAGCGCGGCATGGTCGCAATCTGCATCGGAGGCGGCGAGGCGGCGGCGATGATCGTGGAGCGGATGTGATTGCGACCGCAACGGCTTGTAACCTTTGCGTACAGCCGCCGTCCAATTGTGTGGAGGTAACAAACCATGGGAGGAAACATGCGTAACGCCAGGATGGTGATCGTTTCGTTGTTGTTCGTCGTCGCGCCGCTGTATGCGCAACAGCCCAATCGGCCGAATGCGGTGACTCTGTTCGTGTCGGACGTGGGCTTTGGGTGGTCGGGATCGAGCGGAGTCGAGTACGGTGCCGACTACGGCCTGGCGCTCAGCCACATGTTCAACGACCGGTTCTCAGGAGAGCTGGCGGTGACGAGTCAGCGCATCGGCCACTCCGTCACGACATATTCTATCAATGGTCTTCCGACGACTATAGCCTCCTCGGATCGCGTCTATCCGATCGACGCCAGTGTCTCGTACCACTTCTTCACGAACAGCCGTTGGAAGCCGTACCTGGGTGCTGGCGCTCGCTACTCGAGCGATTCCGTTCGCTACACCAGCCCACTCGGTGATTATCATTTCTCGAGACACTCGACCGATGCCGAGATTACGGGCGGCATCACCTTCCAGTTCAATCCCAGGCTGGGACTCCGTTTCGACGCGAAGCAGGTTATTGGCAACCCTAGAGATATTGGCGCAGACGCGAAGCTTCAGGCGTCGGTCGGACTGAGCTTGTGTTTCTGAGCTCAGCCGACCGCGTCGCCGAGCTCAGTCAGGTTGTTGATCGCGAACGCCGGTGTACCGCTGGCGAGTGGCTGTTGCTGCAGCCGGTTGATCCCGGCTGTGTCGATCCCCGGCGCATTCGCCGCTCGACGTTGTGAAAGCTCCGCTGCGCTCCTCCGGGGCCGGGAAGCGTGCATTTGCGGATGACCGAGAAACCTTCGCCACGCTGGCAACGTCTCACTGTATGGAGGATTTTTTCGATGAGACAACTTCTCGTAGTTGGTTCCCTTGTCCTGCTGCTGACAGCTACAACCACATTCGCACAGAACGCTGAATCGTTCCGCCTTTCCGCGTTCCTCGTCAATCCGGCCGATACGCCTGGCCTTTATCCGGGGTCCCCTCGAGCCTATGGCGGGGCGATCGAATATTTTGCGAAGAGCAATCTATCCTGGCAGATGGCCGTCTCGTCCGAGCAGACCTTGATCACATCGTTTACCGCGGCAGGGTTGCCGTTCTCAAGTTTCGAACGGATTCATCCGGTTGATGGAACGGCGCGCTTTCACTTTGGCAGTTCTTTGGTGCGGCCGTTCCTCGGCGCCGGCGTGCGGTACATACGGGTGGCGGGCCACGACAACTGGCGCCCCGAGCTTGCCGGAGGATTGACCTTCGCGATCACTCCTCATCTGGGCATCGACCTGGACGCACGAGCGCTCTTCAATCGGCGGAAGCTTGATGTGCAACCGACCGGCATCCGAGTTCACGACGGAGACTTCGAAGAGGGGAGCTCGCGCCGCCTGTCCGTTGGCCTCGGCTGGCGCTTCTGATCAGGGCAGCGCTGGGTTTCTCAGCCGGTTGATCCTCGCTGTTTCGATCCCCAGCGCATTCGCCGACACAGTGTCGTGAAAGTTGGTTTCGGAGGCGCGCAACCACCGCGCGCCGCCGATGTGCTCCTTCGCGGCCAGGGAATCAGCATTTGCGAATGACAACGGAACCTTCCTTCGCTAGCCACGTCTCAATGTACGGAGGTTTTCGATGCGACGACTCGTAGTCAGTTCCGGATGTGAGCCATCACGCAACAGGGTGATGGCTGGTAACGCGGGGATGCTTCCCGCGTCTTAGGGTGCAGACAACAAAACCTGGAGGCAATCATGCGCAGTCCCATCTTCATTGCAGCATCGTCGTTATTGTTCGTCGTCGCGGCAGCTTCCGCACAGCAACGAAGTACACCGAACGCTGTCACGATCTTCGTCTCGGATCTGGCGCTCAGCGATACGAGCACGAATGGTCAGCACTCTGATGCAGGCTACGGCGTGGCTCTGGATCACATGTTCACTGACCGTATCTCTGGCGAACTGTCAGTGAGCAGGCAAACGTACCGGAGGCATGTCACAACGTTCGTCAGCGGTGGGATCCCGGTTACGTCCTTCCCTCAATTCGAGCTCTTTCCGGTCGATGCGGACGTTTCGTATCACTTCCTCTTCAGCAGCCGCTGGAAGCCGTACGTGGGCGTTGGGCTGCGGTACGTGGAGATGTCAGAAGATTTGGGCGGCCCGCTGGGGCCAAATGTCATTACCTCTCGTGCCGTGGCACCTGAGGTCGTAGGCGGTCTCACCTATCAGTTTCGTCCTCCGCTCGGTATTCGTCTCGACGCAAGACAGGTGGTCAGAAGTGAGAAGTCTTACATCACCAAACCGTTCTTCACGGGCTTCGACGCGCTGGGTTTCGTTCCTGACTTCCAAGCCTCTCTCGGGCTGAGCTTTCGCTTCTGACAATCAGGTAACCGCGTCTGCGAGCTCAGTCAGGTTGTTGAGCGCGAACGACGGTATGCCGCCGGCGAGCGGCTGTTGCTGCAGGCGGTTGATCCACGCGGTGTCGATCCCTAACGCATTCGCCGGTACGATGTCGTGAAAGTTGCTTTCGGCGGCGTGCAGCCAGCGCGCGCCGCCGATGCGCTCCTTCGCAGCCAGAAAGTGCGCATGACCCGGCTTGTACGAGCGCATCTGCTGCGCGGTGATGACCAGATCGAAATCGACGGTGAAGTGTTTGCGCGTGGCGGCGATCAGGTCGTCGTCGATGTTCGAGAGGATGCCGAGCCGGCATCCCGCGGCCACCAGACGTTCGAGCGCCGGATTCGTGTCGGGGAACGGTTTCCATGACGGCAAACTGTCGGCGAGGAAGCCGGCATCGTCGTAGGCGAGCGGCCATCCGAGGGCGATGGCGATGCGCGAGGCGGTGTCGTGCAACACGTCGCGGTAGCTGCGGTAGCCCTCCGATTGGACGTGACGCTCCGTGTTCGCATATTCGCGGAGAACGTCTTCGCGGCGGAGCGATTGACCTTCGGCGGCGGCCGCCTGAAGAAAGGCATTCGCGATCCCTGACTCCCAGTCGATCAGCGTGCCGTAGCAGTCGAAGGTGATGATGTCGTAGCGACGCATCCGGGACGCATTATGGCGTGATGGGGCTCACAAGGGAGCCTTGGGGCGTGCTATACCGTCACCGTTCCTCCAACCCCTCGACCATGTACGAAGCCGCGACTCGAAATCTACGAACTGCCGAGCGTTTCCTGCTCGATCCGCCGCTCGCGGCGCAATTCGGCGGAAACGCCGTTTCCGTTACGGACATCTCCGTAAAAGGCGCGCGCTTCCGGCATACGCATCCGGTGGAGATGGGCCAGAAATCGGTGCTGCAGTTGTTGGTTGAAGGGCGGCCTCAAACGTTGAACATCGAGGCGGTCGTCGTCTGGACGAAACCCGATTCATCAGGGAAGGCGCATTTCGTCTCCGGCTTGCGAACCTACGCCGACGCGGCGTTGATCGACGGCGTGCTCGCGCATTTGCGAACCTCGAAGCGGACGACGCGCATCGAGGAGATGCGCTCGACGGACCGCTTCGACGTGCTGGCGCCGATCGAAGGGACGTGGAAGGCGGAGCCGGTTCTGATCGAGAATCTGTCCGCCCGCGGAGCGCGAATCGAGAGTATGAGACGGCTTGCGGCCGATAGCGTGGGAGTGCTCTCCTTCGCTGTGCCCGGCGCAGATCTGAGCGTCTCCGTGAATGCGAAGGTGGCCTGGTCGGCGATGAAGTCCGTCGATCCCTCGACGTTCCGCAACGGCCTCTTCATCGATGAGAAGCCCGAGCTGCTGCGCCTCGCCATCGGCCAACTCTGCCAGGACGGACGCGCCTCCCTCGACACAATCTCCCTCGGCCTCAAACTAAAAGTCATTCGCGCCCGTGCCCGGCAACTAGCGCCGTCGTACAAGTCGATCGAGACAGCGGGCGTCCCGACGGAGCAGTACGTGTTGATTCAGTGCGTGCGCGAGGAGCTGCGCCTCAATCCCGACGAGGCGATGCATTGGTACCGCCGCGCGCGCCTGACGATCAGCGATCCCGCCACGCGCACCGCCGCCCCCGCCATCGCCGATCACCCCGACGCGCTGGCAGTCTGGGAGTACCTCGACCGCTCCATCGATCCCTCGATCATCGGACGAACGTTCGAGCTTCCTTAAGCGCCGAGGACGGTTCCGAGGATGGGGAAATGATACGCGGCTGCCGCAGTAGCGAGCTGTAAGTCGTGGGTCACGAAGGTAATGTCATCATTGATGCGTTCGCGCCACGCGATCGCTGTGACGAGATGAATGGCATCCAGAGTCTTCAGGGGAAGGCCGAACGGACCACCCGCATTTTCGAGGATCTTCTCGTCAAGCTTTAGAAGCTCGATTCTGCTCATCGCTTCGTGAAGGGCTGCGTAACTACGCGGGACCTCCGCTGATCGCATTTCCCCCGACGTTTGATGTCGATCGAGTGTCCGAAGGCATTCGACCTGTAGCAATACGCTGGACGACGCTTCGCGCAGCGTGTCCCATTCACGTAGCGCGTCATGTGCCTTGAGCACTACGCGCAATATGACAGAGGAGTCGACGTACTGCTTCAACGCGTGTCTCGGTCTTCCCTGAGCACCGCTACGATGTCGACATCAGACTCGATGGGTGGTGGCGGAACGAAGTCAGCCAGAGAGCCGCGCGCCCGACGATAGATCATGTCCTCAGGAGTCTCGCTCAGCTTCGTTTCGCGCGGTTTGGTCTCTGTGGGCGAAATTTGTGCGACGACATTCCCTTTCTCCATCAGCCGCAACGTAACACCTCGCCGCACTTCATCGAAATGATCAGCAAAGTGTTCCTGCAATTCCTGCACAGTGATGTCTTTCGTCATCGTTACTCCTCCGCATCTGTACCGATCTCGCTCGGCCACGAGGTCGGGTACGGGATCCCAATCGAGATGAAGCGACGGAGGCGTCCAATCGCCCAGCCGACCGAGGGACGGATCAGGGAAGCGCAGGCCGTCATTCAATTTCAAGCGCGGGCCTGAGTGAGCAACCGGCTCTTCAGGCTTTGTCATGTCCACACTTTCCCTCGGCTTTCCACTTCTGTCAACGCGGCGACATTCCTTTGCATGCCTGCCAACTTGGCTCGCTTGACGGCGCTCTTGCGAAACAGCATCGAGAAATCCGCCTGCTCGTAACGCAGGAGATCAGTAACCGGCGTTGCGCGGTACTCGTTGCGGGGCTCGAAGGCGGGATGGGTGGCGGCAGGCTCGTGATTCCACGGGCAGACTTCCTGGCAGATGTCGCACCCGAACGCGTTGCCGGCGAGAGGCAGGTTGGGGAGATCGCCGCGATGCTCGATCGTCGCGTAGCTGATGCAGCGCTCCGACGCGACGGTCCGGTTAGGGAGGATCGCATCGGTGGGGCAGGCATCGATGCAACGCGTGCACGTGCCGCAACGGTCCGCGACGAAGTCGGGGACGAGATCGTTTTCGAGTGATGTGAGCAGCGTCCCGATAAACGTGTACGAGCCGATCGCTTCGTTGATCAGCATGGCATTCTTGGCGATCCATCCGAGGCCTGCTTGCGTGGCCAGGGCTCGGTCGGACAGCGGGCCGGTATCGACGTAGCGCCACGTCTTTCCGTACTGCGCGACGACCGGCTCGATCTTGCGAAGGATCTGATCGAGCACGTCGTGATAGTCGTCGCCGAGGGCGTAGCGGGCGATGAAGTGCGAGAGGGCACTCGGGGGCGCGTCCGGACGTGCCGATGCGTACGGCACGAGGATCACGATGGCCGACTTCGCCCATGGGAAGCGCGCGAGAGGATCGCGCCTCACATCGCGTGTGCGGGCAAGATAGTGCATCGTGCCGTGGTGTCCGCCGTCGAGCCACTCGTCGAACAGCGCGCGGTGCGCGTCCGTGATGACGCTGGCGCCGAGGCGCACGACGCCATTGGTGCGGGCGATACGCTCGACGTCGGGCCAGACTTCGGACAGTCTCGTGATCATTCGGTTCTTGCCGGGCAGCAACACGTTGCCCATGCAGTGAAATCCAGCGCGGCGACGCGCTCATGGCGCGCGAAGTCGCCCGAGGTGACACGCGCCTCCCGCGCGATAGAATGCGCGCCCCATGGAACGAATCAAGGATTACAAAGTCATCGTCATCGGCTCCGGCCCGGCCGGTTGCACCGCGGCGATCTATCTCTCTCGCGCGAATCTTGCCCCGCTCGTCCTGGAGGGCTTGCAGCCTGGCGGACAGCTCACCATCACCACCGACGTCGAAAACTATCCCGGTTTTCCGGAAGGGATCCTCGGGCCGAAGTTGATGGATCTGATGCGCCAGCAAGCCGAGCGCTTCGGCGCGGCGTTCAAGATGGAACAGGTCGAGAGTGTGAAGCTCACCGGCCATCCGCTGGTGATCACGACGGATTCGCATGAGTACGAATGCCAGGCGTTGATCATCGCGGCGGGCGCGTCGGCGATGCAGATCGGCCTGCCGAGCGAAAAGGCGCTGCAGGGTTTCGGCGTCTCCTACTGCGCCACGTGCGACGGATTCTTTTTCAAGAACAAAGAGATCGTCGTGGTGGGTGGCGGCGACTCGGCGATGGAGGAGGCGACGTTTCTCACGAAGTTCGCCTCGAAAGTGACCGTCATCCATCGCCGCGACGAGCTGCGCGCGTCGAAGATCATGCAGGACCGCGCCCGCGGCAATCCGAAGGTCGAATTCATTCTCGACACCACGGTCGATGAGGTCATCGGCACGAAAGAGGGCGGCATCACGTCGCTCAAGATCCGCAACCTGAAGACTGACGCCGTGAGCGAGTTCGCGACGCAGGGTCTCTTCGTCGCCATCGGTCACACGCCCAACACCCAGGCCTACGCCGGGCAGCTCGAGCTCGACTCGCGCGGCTACATCTGCCTGAAACATCCGCACTCGACGGCGACGAACATCGATGGCGTCTTCGCCTGCGGTGATGCCGTCGACCACGTCTATCGTCAGGCCGTCACCGCTGCCGGCACCGGATGCATGGCCGCCCTCGACTGCGAGAAGTGGCTCACGCACGAACGGATCACGGAGCGATGGGATCTGCCGGTAGGGGAAGAGGAGAGAGAGTAGTAGCTTTGCGCGCCGCTGTAATTCTGCACGCCGCTGGCGCGGCGCGCGTTGTCGGTTCTCAGTTGTCCGTTGATTTGCGCCTGGCGCGTGACTCCTGAGGGTTGCGCGATCCTAAAGACCTCGGGACAACGCGCGAAGCGCAACCAACCGAGAACCGAGAACGCGCGAAGCGCAATATCAAAACGCGTTGAGGATGTACTCGAGCGGATTGACCGGGTTGTTGTTCAGGCGCACTTCGTAGTGAAGATGCGGGCCGGTGGAGCGGCCGGTCGAGCCGACGTAGGCGATGATGTCGCCGCGTTTGACGTGCTGGCCGGGCTTGGCCGCGTAGGCCGAGAGATGCCCGTAGCGCGTCGAGTAGCCGTAGCCGTGCGAGATGTAGATGACGTTGCCGTATCCGTTGGCCCACTCGGCCTTGACGACGATGCCATCCGCGGGTGCGCGAACGGGCTGGCCGACGGCAGACGAAATGTCGATCGCGTTGTGATTGCCGTTCTCACCGGTGAAGGGATCGGAGCGGCCGCCGAAGCCGTCCGTCAGGATGCCGCGAACCGGCGCGATGGATGGCGTGGAAGCGAGCAGTTGCGACTGCGCGACGAGCTTCTGTTCGAGAACCGACAGATCCCCTTCGAGCCGGCGCGAGCGGAACGCCATCTTGTCGACATCGTCGCGGTACGGATTGTCGCCGAGCTCCGTCGGGCGAAGACCGCCGACGCCACCCTGGGCGGTGTCGTCCAGGCTGCTGATGCCGGCGTAGATCGCCAGTTTGCGCGTGCGGTCTTCAACGGTGCGAAGCTGGCCGCGAAGAGACTCGACGGACTTGCTGAACTGTTCGTTGGCGGTTTGGAGGTCTTTGTTCTCGTGGCGAAGCTTGCTGAGCTCGTGCGTCTGCGAGAGGGAGGTGAAGTATTGGACAGAAAAGAAGGTCGACAGGCAGAGGGACGACGTCAGGACGGAGACCACGGAGAAGAGCAGGCGGTGGGACACCTTCAACTTCCGGAACTTGGCCCGCGCATGCGGGACAAAGATGATTGTTGAATAGCGTTGATCCATGCGTACTCCTTAACTCGGGATACCGACTGGACGGCGGTGTAGGGGGCGTATTCTATGGAAAGAGCGGTGCGTGTCAACGCAAAAACGGCTGTTAAGTTATGTGAACACAAGCACTTCCGGACGCGTTTTATGGTGTAACGTCATATTCGGGACGCATGCGTCAGGGTTTCCGTTCCATAACGCAAATAAGTAATTGTTGGAGGGCGGGATGTGGGGTGTGAGGCATGGGAGCGAATCGGTTCCGGGGGCCTTCGGAGTGACGTCCTTTTTCTTCCGATATCCAATAATCCGGTGTTTCGCTTCGCCCGACCGGTTTTCCAGGCGCACTCCACTGCCTCACCCCACTCCCCAAACCCCACTCTCCGCACCACCGTGCTATCCTCCCGCCGCCCTTCCGAACGGCGGCAAATCTCGATCAACTAAGGCCTGTATGAACGTCAAAAAACGGCTTCTCGACGGTCCTCGAATGAATCGCGCCATCCGGCGCATGGCCATTGAAGTCCTCGAGAAAAATCGAGGCACCGAGGATCTGATCATCGTCGGGATACGCAGCAGAGGCGTTCCCATCGCCGAGCGGATGGCGAAAGAGATCGAGGAGATGGAAGGGCATCCGGTCAGCTCCGGCATTCTTGACATCACCCTCTATCGTGACGATCTCACCACGATCGCGCCGCAGCCGGTCGTGAAGCCGACCAAACTCCCCGAGCCGATCGACGACAAGATCGTCGTCCTGGTCGACGACGTTCTCTACACCGGCCGCACCGTTCGCGCAGCGCTCGACGCGCTGATCGATTTCGGCCGTCCCAAGGCGGTCATGCTAGCCGTCCTCATCGATCGCGGTCACCGCGAGCTCCCCATCCACGCCGACGTGATCGGCAAGACGGTCCCCACCGACGCGCACGAAGTAATCAAAGTGAAGCTGGTGGAGACGGATGGCGAGGATGAGGTTTTGATCATGGAGAAGTGACGCGCGATTGCGCGGTCTCGCAGCGGCGCGGTCTCGATGGGATGCCGCGCGACCGCGAGACTCCGTAACCACCGCGACCGCAAACATGCGCGCCTCCACCTCCTCGCTCCGCTCCAAGGACCTCCTCGGCATCGAGCATCTCCTCCCCGAGGAGATCGAGTTGATTCTCGATACAGCGGAGGGATTCAAGGAAGTGAGCGAGCGGCCGGTGAAGAAAGTGCCGGCGTTGCGCGGGCAGCTCATCATCAACCTCTTCATGGAAGCGTCGACGCGGACCCGGGTCTCGTTCGAGATCGCCGAGAAACGCCTTTCCGCCGATACGCTCAACTTCACCGCTTCCGGCTCCTCGGTGGAAAAAGGAGAGACGCTCATCGACACGGCCGAGAACCTCGTGGCCATGCATCCGGAGATGATCGTCATCCGGCACAAGTATCCCGGCGCGCCGAAGATGCTGGCCGACCGCTTGCCGAATGTATCGATCATCAACGCCGGCGACGGTTCGCACGAACATCCCACCCAGGCTCTCCTCGACGCCTTCACGATCCGCGAGCGCCTCGGCCAGCTTGCCGGTGTCAACGTCTCGATCATCGGCGACATCGCGCACTCGCGCGTGGTCCGCTCGAATATTCATCTGCTGACAAAGATGAAGGCGAACGTGACGGTGGCTGCGCCGCCGACGCTGCTGCCGGCCGAGATCGGAAAGATGGGTGTGCGCGTCGTCCACTCGCTCGATGAGGCGATCGCCGGCGCCGACGTGATCATGATGCTGCGCATCCAGCTCGAGCGGCAGGGGAAGCTGTCGTTTCCGTCGCTGCGTGAGTACTACAACACGTTCGGCCTGACCCCCGAGCGGCTCAAACGCGCCAGCAGCGAGGCCATCATCATGCATCCCGGCCCGATGAACCGCGGCGTGGAGATCGCCAGCGACGTGGCCGACGATCCCAAGCGGTCAGTCATTCTCGAGCAGGTGACGAATGGCGTGGCGGTGCGGATGGCGGTTTTGTATCTCCTCGGAGGTGCGCATGGCAGCGAGTGAAAAAGCTTTTGATCCGCAGATGACGCAGATGAGCACAGATCTGCGTCCCTCTGCGTCATCTGCGGATAAAAAATGAACCTGCTGATTACTAACGGCCGCGTCATCGATCCGAGCCAGGAGCTTGATGCATCGCTCGATGTCCTCATCGAAGACGGCCTGATCGTCCGCGTCGACAAACGGATCAAAGCAAACGTCGACACCATCGACGCCGAGGGCCTTGTCGTTACTCCGGGGCTAATCGATCTCCACACGCATCTTCGCGAGCCGGGCCAGGAACACAAAGAGACCATCGCCACCGGCACGCGGGCAGCAGTCGCCGGCGGCTACACCGCCGTCTGCGCGATGGCGAACACACTCCCTCCCAACGACGAGCGCGCCGTGACCGAGATGATCATCGCGGAGTCGCGGCGGAATGGCGCATGCCGCGTCTATCCGATCGGCGCGGTCAGCAAAGGGTTGATGGGGGAGGCGCTAGCCGAGCTGGCAGACCTTCGCGCTGCGGGCTGCGTCGGTGTCAGCGACGATGGACGGCCGGTCTGGAACGCGCAGTTGATGCGGCGCGCGCTCGAGTACTGCACGATGCTCGGCATTCCGGTGATCGCCCACGAGGAGGACGCCAATCTCTCCGACCACGGCGTTATGCACGAAGGCTACTTCTCCACCCTGCTTGGACTGGGCGGTATCCCCGCCGCCTCGGAGGAGACACTCGTCGCGCGCGATGTGATCCTGGCGCGCGCCACCGGAGCGCATGTGCACATCGCGCATCTCTCGACCGCGGGTGGCGTCGACTCGGTTCGCCACGCGCGCGCGGCCGGCGTACGCGTCACCTGCGAGGTCACGCCGCACCACTTAGCCCTCGGCGACGAGAACGTGCAGTCGTTCTCGACGAATCTGAAGATGAATCCGCCGCTTCGTTCGGCGGAGCATCGCCACGCTCTCATCGCCGGCATCGCCGACCGGACGATCGACGCCATCGCCACCGATCATGCGCCCCACCATTTTGATGAAAAGAACGTCGAGTTCGATCTCGCGCCCTTCGGCATCATCGGTCTGGAGACCGCGTTTGCCGTCTGTTACGACACGCTCGTTCGTTCAGGCGTCATCGCTCTCGATCATCTGATCGATCTGATGTCGTGCGGTCCGGCGCGCATCTTCAATCTGCCCGGAGGAACGCTGCGCAGCGGCGTGATAGGCGACGTGACGCTGCTCGACCTTGATGCGAAGTTCACAGTCCCCAACACGTTCCGATCGAAAGCGTCGAACTCGCCGTTCGTGGGGAAAACCTTCCACGCGCGGCCGGTGGCCACGGTGGTTGGCGGAGCCGTTCGGTTTGATGCGCGCGCCACAAAACCGGCGAAGCGGCCTGCAAAAGGAAAAGGGAAGAAGTGAGCGCGCTCCAGCCGAAGCGGATCGTCATCGTCGACGATTCGCCCGCCTACTGCGATCTCTGGTCGAACTTCATGACCGAGCGCTACGCCGAGACCGCGCACGTGGAGACGTACTCACATCCCTACGATGCGCTTCCGAAGATCGACGACAGCATCGACCTACTCATCGTCGACCTGGAGATGCCGGGAATGGACGGCAAGAAGTTCGTCGACTACGCGCGGGCCAAAGGCGTTCCGGCGCGGCGGATCGTAGTTACCTCATCGCACTCCGCGGACGAGCTGCACCGGCGCTTCCGCATCGGCGAGACCATCGCGGTCATCAATAAAACCGAGGCGAAGCAGCAGGAAGCGTTTTTGATGATCCTCGATAGCGTGATGCGGAGGAAGAGCGAAGGGTGAGAGATGAAGGATGACAGTTTGGTAAGTTCATCCTTCTTCCTTCCGCCTTCATCCTTATAATCACCCCGTGACGGTTCAAACGCCGGCGGCTCCCGCTTCGGAATCCGCTCCCGCCTACTCGCTGAACGATCTGCTGATCTACATGGCCAAGCAGCAGGCGTCGGACCTTCATCTCAAGCCGATGCGGCCGCCGCTGCTCCGGATTCGCGGCAAGCTCGTACCGGTCAAGAGCGATCCGCTCAAGCCGGCCGATCTGGAGAAGTTGCTTCTACCCCTGCTGAATCGCGTGCAGAAGGAGAAGTTCGAGGCCACGCAGTCAGTCGACTTCGGCTACGGCGTGGCGGGCGTCGCGCGTTTTCGTGCAAACCTCTACATGCAGCGTGGCACAGTCGGCGCGGTTTTTCGGCGCATCCCCATCAACGTGATGGGCATCGACGCTCTGGAGTTGCCGGACGCCATTCGCGATCTCACGCAGATTCCGGACGGCCTCGTGCTTGTGACCGGTCCGACCGGCTCGGGCAAGTCGACCACGCTGGCAGCGATGATCTCGCACATCACCGAGACCGAGCCGCTGCACATCGTCACCATCGAAGACCCCATCGAGTTTCTGTTCATCGACAAGATCGCTGCGATCTCGCAACGCGAAGTTGGCAGCGATACGCCGAACTTCCGGGAAGCGCTGCGCAACGCCATGCGTCAGGACCCCGATGTCATCATGGTCGGTGAGATGCGGGACGTCGAAACGGTCGAGACGGTGCTGACCGCGGCCGAGACCGGGCACCTCGTCTTCTCCACGCTTCACACCAACAACGCCGCGCAGACCATCGACCGCATCATCGATACCTTCCCGGCCGATCAGCACAAACAGATCCGCTCGCAGCTCGCCCTCGTCCTTCGCGGGATCATTTCGCTGAAGCTCATCAAGACGACGACCGGCACGCTCACCGCTGCCGTGGAGATCCTCAAGAACTCGCCGCGCATCGCCAAGTTGATCGAAGACGGCCACACCAAAGACATCCTTGACGAGATGGAGAGCTCGGTCGGGCTCTACAGAATGCAGTCGATGAACCAGTCGCTCATCGCGCTGCTCGTGCATCAAAAGATTTCCTATCAGGACGCCATGGCCCTTTCGAGCGATTCCGACGACCTGTCGCTCAAAGTGCGCAAGCTCTTCCCGCAGATCGAAGAGCGCGTCCGCCAGGGGGGAGAGATGGCTCCGAGCAATTCCGATTTCTCGCAGATCACCGAGCTGATGGACATCAAGCGGCTCTACGAAGAGCAGGAAGTGAACTGGCGCCAGCGCGTCGCGGCGAAGGAAGAAGAGGTCGAAGACCTGCGCCACGACATGGAGGTTCTGCGCCAGCAGATGCAGCAGGGCTCCGCTTCGCGCTCACAGCACGACGAAGAGATCGCCCGGATGCGCGCCGATAACGAACGCCTCCGCGCCGACGCCCAGGCCAAGATCACGCAGCTCCAGGAACGGATCAAGGAGCTGAATCAGAAGTTGATGGCATCGGGACCAATGGCGAAGAAGTGAACTTCCGTCCGTCATGAGAAGGCTTCTGCTCACGGCGCTTCTCTTTGTTGCGACGCCGCTGTCCGCCGATATCCGCGGCACCGTGTCGATCGACCTGCGCAACGCGCGGCTCAACGCGATACTCGATGACGATTACACCGCGGTCGCCGAAGAGTCGTCGATCAAGCTGCTCCTGCATCCGGCGCTCGAAGTGCACAAGGTCACCTGCCCGATCTGCGGCGCGTTCAAAGTCGAGCGCAGCGGTGACGACCCCGCGACGTTGCAGATCGATTTGACCAGGCCTCTCGCGAAGGGCGAGAGCGTTGTACTGACCATCGAATACGGCGGTAGCATCGCGGCGTCGTACCAGCGAGGCGAGGAGTTTCTCGAGCTCGGTCTCGACGACTTCTGGTATCCCGTGAATCCGCGCATCGGCGAGATCGATTTTCGCTACCGGCTGCGCGTCCATGTCGATGAGGGCGGATTCCAGCTCGTCAGCAACGGCGTCGTCAAGAAGACGGCGGATGGCTGGCTCGTGACCTCGCGCGTTTCCGACATCGACATCGATCTCGTCCTCAGCCATCACCTCGATACGGTTCGCGAGGTGCGCAATGGGTACGACCTCGCCATCGTCACGCAGAACCTCGCTCCCGCGGTGCCGAAGAAGCTCCTCGGCGATATGCGCCGCGTGCTCGATTTCTACAACTCGACGTTCGGAGCTTCGAGTCCCGAGCGTGCCGTCACCGGTGTTTTTCGTCCGCACGTTACCCGCGACGGGCAGGGCGGCTACTTCCGCAAGGGCTACTTCGTACTGCCGAAGCTCCTCGATCCCGACGCGACACTTCCGAACATCGCTCACGAACTGGCGCATCACTGGTGGATCCATGCCGGCCAGCAGAACGCCTGGCTGAATGAGAGCTTCGCCGAATACAGCGCGATGATGGCTATGCGCAAACTGCGCGGCATCGAAGCGTTCCGGAAGATCGTGGAGGATAAGGAGTCGCGGGTGTCGGCCGCGCCGCTGCCGCCAATCTATGGATTCGACCGGACGAAGAACCGGCGCATCACGCCGTTGATGATGTATGCGAAAGGCCCTCTGGTTCTAAACGCGTTGGAGCGGGAGATCGGGGAAGCGAAGTTCATCCACCTCCTTCGACGCATGGTGACCGGTAACGTGGTCGATACCGATCATCTCGTGGCGTTGATCGGCGAGCTCGCATCGCCGCGCGTAGCCGCCGACTTCCTCCAGTTGCTGAAGGAATGAATCGGCATGTGACTCGTTTTTCCGCTCGCGATGCCAACCGTTCCGAATCGAGAGCTGCAGACGTTCCCCAACCCGAATCCCGAGCGCGACTACGAGATCGCGTTCGAGGCGCCGGAGTTCACCTGTCTCTGTCCGATGACCGGGCAGCCGGACTTCGCAACGATCCGCATCCGCTACGTCCCCGACGCGAAGTGCGTCGAGCTCAAATCGCTGAAGCTGTATCTCTGGTCGTACCGCGATGAAGGGACGTTCCACGAGGCGGTAACGAACAAGATCGCCAACGACCTTATCTCCGCCCTCGATCCGCGATTTCTCTACGTCGAAGGCGACTTTTTCGTGCGCGGCGGGATCAAGACGGTCGTGAAGGTCGAGCACCGGAAGTAGGGAAAAGCTGGTTCGAGGACGTCTTATTGGATGGAGGTCTTGCAATGGCTCGCAAACCCGTCATCTTCATCCCCGGTTATCCGGCGTCGGAGCTCCACAACGCTCAGAGTGGTGAGGCTCTATTTCCGCCGCCCCTCTTCAAGCTTCTCGATCCGGCGAAAAAAGCGGCATTGCTGGCTGAGTTGGAGGACGTACCCGGTGACGTCGAGGCTGGAATGCCAATCGCTTCGATCCTCGGCGGTGTCGTGCAGGAAGCGCAGACGATCTACAACATCCTGAGCGGCCAATATGGCTATGACGTCTCGTTCGCCAGCCACGATTTCGTCCCAATCGGTTGGGACTGGCGGCAGAGTATCGGCTCGGACGACACGGTGCTGCGCCTCACAGATGCGCTCAACTTTCTTTCGCCTCAGAAAAGCGGGAATGTCGTCGCGATCCTGCATTCGACGGGTGGGTTAGTTCTTCGCGCGTTCCTCGAGAAGAAGCCCGAGTATGCCGCCTGCTTCGAGCAGGCGCTGACGTTTGGCGTGCCGTGGGCCGGAACTCTCGAGGCTTTGCACGCCGTAGCCAAGGGACTGAGTCTCGGATTCCTCTTCATCAAACTGCTCTCGGACACGGAAGGAAAAGGATTGATGAGACACGCTCTCGCGGCGTACGACCTCATGCCCACCGATCCTACCTTCAAGATCTTCTTTGATCAGAACGGAAATGCGACGACTCCGCTTGCCGATCGGTCGTGGATGGCCCAGCAGTTCATGCACGATCTTGCAGCGAAGGCGCACGGTGCCTTCCCGCAACAATTTGACACCTTCCCGGTGACGAACGTCTGCGGCTGGGGAGCGGAGACCTGGACAACGGCTTCGATCAACGAGAACGCGCCGGACGTGGATTTCGCCCCAGTGGATAAGGAAGCCGGCGACGGCACGGTGCCATTCATCTCGTCGTCATGGCTTCGCGGGACAGAGGTGCGCTCGATGTTCATGCCCATCGGCGCCTACGCAACCGGATTCCTGCCGAAGATTCACGGCCAACTGTGGGACTCTCCACCGGCTCTGCAGCTGTTCGATGAGGTGCTGCGGGACAGAAAGCGGCTGCCATTCCTCTGCGCTGCCGCCGACAGCGACGACTATATCGACGTCGAAAAGGCGGTGCGTTTGCGCGTCTCCGCAGTGGCGGAGGACGGTTCAGCGCTTCCCGGCCTCGTGATCAACGTGAACCTCGGCGGGAAACTGACGAAGGTGCCACTGATCGACGGCAAGCGCGGAATGATCCCGATCGACCGCGCGAATATCCACCACAACATCGAGCCTGACCTTTTTCGCTTCAATGTAGAGTTCTCCTGGAACGGAGGAAGTGACAAGCGAGCGGTGGTCATTCACTCGGTGTAAACGCCAACCCAGTTCATAGCTCCGGCGCTCCACCTGTCAGCTCTCGAAACGCCTCGATGTACTTTTCGCGCGTCTTCATCACGACATCCTCGGGAAGCTCGGGAGGTGTCGAGGCTTTGTCCCAGCCGGTGGTCTCCAGCCAGTCGCGGACGAACTGTTTGTCGAATGATGGCGGGTTCGATCCGACGGCGTACTTGTGGGCCGGCCAGAAGCGGGATGAGTCCGGCGTGAGCGCTTCGTCGATCCAGACCACGATATCGCCGCGCGTGGCGTGCTCGTCGATGCCGAACTCGAACTTCGTGTCGGCGATGATGATGCCGCGCGTTTCGGCGTATGCCGCGGCGCGCTGATAGATCCGCAACGTCAGATCGCGTAGTTGTGTGGCCAGATCGTCGCCCACGATTGTGCACATCCGCTCGAAGGAGATGTTCTCGTCGTGGCCGGTCTCTTCTTTCGTCGCCGGCGTGAAGATCGGCTCGGGCAGGCGGCTGGCCGTCGTCAGTCCGCGCTCCAATTCGATCCCACAGACTTTGCCGGTCTCTTTGTATTCCTTGAGCCCTGACCCGACGAGATAGCCGCGCGCCACGCATTCGACCGGAACGACCTTGCACTTGCGGACGATCACGCTCCGTCCGCGAAGTTCCGCGTGCGCCCGCACTTCAGAAGGGAACGCGTTCCACTCCGTCTCGACGAGGTGATTCTCGATGTCGCCGAAATGGCGGAACCAGAACGTCGACATCTGCGTGAGGATCTTTCCCTTGTCCGGGATGCCCGGCGAGAGGACGACATCGAATGCGGAGATGCGGTCGGTGGCGACGAAGAGAAAGGAATCGCCGAGGTCGTAGACGTCGCGCACTTTCCCGCGGCGGGCGAGTGGGAGAGGGAGGCTGGTCTCGAGTAGCGCAGGCATGGGAGTCTGGTCTGAGGCTCTATCTCTGTTCGATCCCTTTGTAGTCCCGCCGCGCAGCTCCGGTAAAGATCTGCCTCGGGCGCGCGATCTTCTGATCAGCATCATTCAGCATCTCGCACCACTGTGCCAGCCAGCCGGAAACGCGCGGGATCGCGAAGAGGACGGGGAACATGTCCATCGGGAACTTCAGCGCCTGGTAGATCAAGCCGGAGTAGAAGTCGACGTTCGGGTACAGCTTGCGTTTGACGAAGTACTCATCCTCGAGGGCGATGCGCTCGAGCTCCAGCGCGATGTCGAGCAGCGGACTGGTTCCCGTCACTTCGAACACCTCGTACGCGACCTTCTTGATAATCGTGGCGCGCGGATCGTAGTTCTTGTAGACGCGGTGGCCGAAGCCCATCAGCTTCACGCCTTCGCCGCCCTTCACCTTCTCGATGAAGGCCGGGATCCTGTCTTTCGACCCGATCTCCGTCAGCATGCGGATGACCTGTTCGTTCGCGCCGCCGTGGAGTGGGCCGTAGAGCGCCGCGCATGCGGCGGCGACGGCTGAATACGGATCGACGTGCGAGCTGCCGACGACGCGCATCGTGCTCGTCGAGCAGTTCTGTTCGTGATCGGCGTGGAGGATGAAGAGAACGTCGAGCGCGCGCTCCAGTGCGGGATGCGGCTCGTACTTCAGCTCCGTCGTCTTGAACATCATGTTGAGGAAGTTGCCGGGATAGGAGAGGTTGTTGTCCGGATAGACGTAGGGCATCCCCATCATGTGCCGGTAGCCGAACCCGGCGATGGTGATCATCTTGGCGATGAGCCGTTCGATCTGGCGGTTTCTGGCACCGTCATCGAAGATCTCCTTCGCCTCGTTGTAGAAGGTGCCGAGGGCGCTGATCATGGCGATGAGCATGCCCATCGGATGGGCGTTGTAGCGGAAGGAATCGAGAACGCCCTTGAGGTTTTCGTTGATGAAGGTGTGGTACGTGATCGTGTGCGTCCACGCTGCCAATTCATCTTTGGTGGGGAGCTCGCCCTTGAGCAGGAGCCAGGAGGTCTCGAGGTAGCTGCTCTTCTCCGCGAGCTGCTCGATCGGATAACCGCGATATTCGAGGATGCCTTTGTCGCCGTCGATGAAGGTGATGGCGCTGCGGCACGCCGCGGTGTTCATGAAAGCCGGGTCGTACGTCATCAACCCGAAGTCGTCATCGGCGACCTTGATCTTGCGCAGGTCGGTGGCGCGAATGGTCTCTTCGTTGATCGGTACTTCGTACGTTTTGCCCGTACGGTTATCGGTAATCGTGAGGCTGTTGGTTGGCAAAAGACTCCTCCGGTGACAATCGAGCGCGCAAATCTATCAAATGTCGGCATATCGCGCAGCGATCAGCGCGGTAGCGACGATGGCGGCGGTCTCGGCGCGAAGCCTGCGAATTCCGAGCCGCTCGAAGTCGCAACCATTCTCCCGCGCCTCCGCGATCTCCCGCTCACTCCACCCTCCCTCGGGGCCAATGAAGAGCGTGGCCGGGTTTTCCGGCCGCCAGGTGCTCGGCTCCGCATCCGCATCGAAGACGATTTTTCGTCCCTCTCGCCGGACGACGTCAAGGAATGGAGCCGGCTCTTCGACAACGGGGATGACCGACCTGCCTGATTGCTTGACCGCTTCAAAGACGATCTTGCGCCACCGCTCCGCTTTGCCACGGTACCGCTCGGCGCGAATCTCGACGCGCTCGGTGACGAGGGGGATGATCGAGCGCACGCCGAGCTCCGTCACCTTCTGCAGCACGAGATCGAACTTGTCGAGATTGATGATCGCCATCGCCAGGTGCAGACCGGCGCGCGCCTCCCGATCCGGCGCCGGAGCCGTCAATTGCAGAAGCTCGGGCGAGTACTTCGCGACGAACGACGCGCCGCGCCCATTGAACACTTCGACCTCTTCCCCCTCGCGCACCCGCACCACATGCGCATGATGTCTCTCATCGCGGCTCAGCGGAACCGCGGAACCAGCGATGAGATCTGCGTCGACGAAGAAGCGGTGTTTCATGGGAGAGCCGGGCGGCAGGACGATGTGCGCGCGGTGTCATCCTGAGCCTGCCGGAGCCGCCCTCGCTGTCCGAGCCCTCGCGCAGCACGACCTGGCGGCGCAGGACGGCGAAGGATCTCAAAATACGCAGAGCATGGCGTGAATACGTTCGCTCCGCTGGGCTGCCGTGATCTTCGCATTTTGAGTTTCTTCACCGCGCTTCGCCGGTTCAGGATGACACGACTGCTTGCTTCGCCGCGAGCTGCTCCCTCACGAACGGCACCAGCAGAAGTCCCGGAATCCCCAGCACGACGGTCAGCCAGAAGTATGCCGGGTAGCCTGCGTTTTGCGCGATCCATCCGCTCGGTGTGCCGATGACGACGCGCGTCAGGCCGAAGGCGGCGGTGAGCATCGCGTACTCCGTCGCCGCGCGCTCGCGGTCGCAGATGGCCATGAGAAACGCCAGGAACGCGCCGGTGCCGAGGCCGTAGCCGATGTTCTCGACGATGGCGGCGGCGTAGATCGCCCATCGGCCGGCGTGGGTTGTGGCAACGATCGCGTACCCGAGGTTGGAGAGAATCTGCGCGGCACCCAGCCAGAGCATGGCGCGATAGAGACCGATTCGCGCAACGATCGCGCCGCCTGCGATCGCCCCGAGAATGCTGACGACGACGCCGATGACCGCCGTGATCGTCCCGATCTCCGCGGGCGAATAGCCGCGGTCGACCCAGTACGGTTTGATCATCGCGTAGATGGCCAGCTCGCCGAGGCGGTAGAGAAGCACGATCGCGAGGAGCACGCCTGCACGCGGACGGGCCAGCCAGTGCCCGAGTCCGCGAAAGAGCTCGATGATCGACTTGCGCTTGTCGCGTGCGCCTCGGTCATCGGGCAATCGCAATGCGACGACGAGCACGACTCCCGCGATGACTGCGGCGGCCGCGAAGCTGCCCCGCCAGCCGAGGACGCCGGAGAGCGCCACGAGTCCCCCTCCGCCGACGATGAGCGCCGCGCGATAGGCGGCCACGCGGATGGAGTTGACCGGTCCGACGAATTCCGGAGGCGTCGCCCGAATGGTGAACGCATCGACGGCGAGATCCTGCGTGGCCGAGGCGATGGCGAAGATCGTGATGATGACCCAGAAGAGGGTTGGTGCGGGAGTCGGAAGTCGGGTGTCGGGTGTCGGAGATGATCTTGCGGGTGTCGGGGGTCGGGTGTCGGGTGTCGGAGATGATGCCCGTGCGTCTACTCCGTGGGCCGGCAAGACTGCCTGACTCCGACCCCCGACCCCCGACTCCCGCCCCCCGAACACTGGTATCACCGCCATCGTCGCCATGCAGATCGCCATCGCCAGAACCGCAGCGGCGATCCAGCGGCGATACGTTCCAAACGAATCGATCAGCGGCGACCAGAAGACTTTCAGTGTCCAGGCCGAGGCCACCGTGCTGAGGAATCCGATCGTCGTGAGCTCGACGTGATGAACGCGCAGATAGACAGGAAGAAGGTCATTGACGATGCCGAAGGGGAGCCCTTCCGAAAAGTAGAGAAGTCCGGCCACCGAAGCAGCGAACAATCGCGAGGGCTGACGGTCGGTGCGGGTCAAGCGAGGTCATTATGTCGGAGCGTCCGGACAGCGACACAGATCTATCTCCCACACCCGACCCCCCAACTCCCCACCCCCCGATTCACCGCGAGTACAACGTCACCGGAAATCGCTTCAGCCCGAACGGCGTGCGGTAGTACGCGTTCCCTTCGATTCTGTAGCTGGCCCGGTTGCCCTGCACCATGTCGGCGATCTCGCGGAAGAGCGCCTTCAGGTTCGAATACTCCACACGCGTGCGCAGATGAATGTCGCCCACGCCGTGCGGGGGAATGTTGACGCCCTGATCGGCGCGCACGCTGTGCAGAATCGGTGTGTCGTTGATGGCGAGATCGAAGTCGAGATACTCGAGGTGCACGCCGATCGGGTTGGGATTGTCGACGACGATCGTGAAGTCGAAGTCCATCGCCGATCTGGTGAGCGGAAGTGCGATCGCAACGTGCGGTTTGATGGACCGTAGTCTGTAGCTCGGATTGACGATTTCACCCGGCAGCAGCGACCGGCATCCGGAAAGCGAAAGCGTCGTCGCCGCAAGGACGATGCAGCAGGCCGTCAGGAGCGTTGCAGGAATCAGCGTTCGTTTCATCGCAAACGGCATTCTATGCAATGGGCTGGCCGCTTGAAGTCAGAGACCGGGGACCAGAGACCAGAGATCAGAGACACGAGACCGGATTGCGTCCTGATCGCTGATCTCCGATGTCTCTGATCTCTGATTTCCGTCCGATTCCGGACCGCCGGAACCCAAAAACCGTGTGGTATGGTCTGCCGGTTGCAGTCCAATCCGGCGAGCGGAGCGTAGGAGAGCTAGTTGGGTATCTCAGCCATCATCGCGGCGTACAACGAAGAGAAGACGATCGCCGAGGTTCTGAGCGTTCTGACCAAGAGCAGTCTCATCGACGAGATCATCGTCGTCAGCGACGGCTCGTCCGACCGCACCGTCGAAATCGCCCGCTCCTTCGATGTCACGACCATCGCTCTGCGCGAGAACCGCGGCAAGGGCTACGCGATGCGTGTCGGCGTCGACTACGCGCGCCACGACATCCTCTTCTTCGTCGACGGCGACATGTTCAACGTCACCGACGAGCACATCGAGTCGCTGCTGCGACCTGTGATTCGGAACGAATGCGACATGAACATCGGCGTCCGCAACCGCGGCCCGATCCGTAACTTCTTCCATCTCCAGATGAAAGTGGGGCCGGTACTCTCAGGCATTCGCGTGATGCGGCGCGGGGTGTGGGACACGGTTCCGCTCCGTTACCAGGAGCGCTTCAAGATCGAAGCGGCTCTCAATTTCTTCTGTTCGCGCGCCGGTTACCGGCAGCGTCAGACCATCATTTACGACCTCGGGCATCTGATCAAAGAGAACAAGCGCGGACTTCTCCCCGGCCTCACCGCGCGATGGGAGATGTCGCACGAGGTGGTTCTCCTTCATTGGGACCTCTACGTTCTGGAAACGTGGCGTTCCGATGTTGAATATGAGCCGGTGCCCCTCGCAGAGTACGATCTGTTCGAGTAAGTGATCACCCGCCGCACTCTCGTCCTACTCGTAGCGCTGGCCCTGGCCGGATGCACGCGCCGTTCGCAGTTCCTCGAGCGCGAAGTCCGCCTCGGCGACCACACCTACAAGTACCGCGTCTGGCTTCCTCACCACTACACCAAGCTCCACCGCTGGCCGGTCATCCTCTATCTGCACGGAAGCGGCGAGCAGGGCATCGACAATCAACTGCAGATCAGCGAAGGGCTGGGCCCGGCCGTGGAGCGCTTCGGCGAACGATACAAAGCCGTCGTCGTCTTTCCACAGTGCGATCCCGCGCATGAGTGGTACGGAGAGATGGAGCTGATGACGATGGCGGAGCTCAACGCCGCCGTTCGTGAGTTTCACGGAGACTCCCGCCGTATCTACCTCACAGGCATTTCGATGGGAGGTGCCGGCGCCTGGTACATGGCGCGGCACAACCGGACGTTTGCGGCCATCGTCCCCATAGCCGGGGATGTGGTGCGAGCTCCCGACGACCCGTTCCCCAGCGATCCTCCGCCCGACATCGCCCGCATCGTCGGCGCGCCCGATCCTTACACCACCCTCGCCGGGATGATCGGCAGCACGCCGGTGTGGGCGATTCACGGTGCGCTGGACCCCGTGGTTCCGGTCATCGAGTCACGCTCGATGGTCACTGCCTTGCGCAAGGCCGGCAACAACGCCCGCTACACCGAATACGTACAAGGTGAGCACAACGTATGGGATGCCGCGTACGCCAATCCGGAGCTCGTTCACTGGATGCTGCAGCAGAAGCTGAAGTGATTCGGTGATCAGAGTTCTCTTGTCTCTGATCTCTCACTTCACTCTTCACCCTTCTAACGCTACAATCGCCCCCTTCCAAAATGACAGCCCGCGGTTCCCGCCTCCTTCTTCTCAATCCACCAGTCAAAGGAGAAAGACGTGTCCGATAGCATGACCGCGACGGCGGTGCTCGATGAGCCCCAGGCCGGCGTCGCTTCCATCGTCAACGACTGCACCATCCACGTTGCCACCGTCAACGGCTCGGGATCGCAGTCATCGAACAATGTCCTGATGCGCTCCATCTTCCAGATGGGCGTGCCGGTGAGCGGGAAGAACATGTTCCCCTCCAACATCGCCGGACTCCCCACCTGGTTCACGATCCGGGCGAACAAAGACGGCTGGATCGCGCGCAAGCGGGAAGTCGACATCATGGTCTGCATGAATGCCGCGACCTCGCGCGAAGACGTTGAAGCGCTGCAGCCCGGCTCCGTCTGTATCTACGACGCGCCACTCAACTGCAAGGCCATCCGCTCCGACATCACCTTCTTTGAAGTGCCGTTCGCGAAGCTGGCGGCCGAGCTTTCGCAGGACTCGCGCCTCCGCAAGCTGCTCACGAACATGATCTACGTCGGCATCGTCGCCGAGCGCCTCGGCATCGAGCGCGACGAGATCATGAAAGCGCTCACCAAGCAGTTCAAAGGCAGAAAGAAACTGATCGATCCGAACGTCGCCGCCATCGACAAAGGGCTCGACTACGCGCGTGAGAACCTGCCGTCGCAGCACCGCTGGCGCATCGAGCGGATGCACGCCACGGAAGGCAAGATCATCATCGACGGCAACGCCGCGGCGGCGATCGGCGCCATGTTCGGCGGCTGCACCGTCGTCACCTGGTATCCGATCACGCCTTCGTCGTCGCTCTGCGAGTCGCTCATCGATTACATGAAAGAGCACCGCATCGGCCCGGACGGGAAGGCCACGTTTGCAATTGTTCAGGCCGAGGATGAGCTGGCGGCGATGGGGATGGTGCTGGGCGCGGGATGGGCGGGCGCTCGCTCGCTGACCTCAACCTCGGGGCCTGGGATCTCGCTGATGGCGGAGTTCGCCGGACTCGGATACTTCGCCGAATTGCCCGGCGTGATCTGGGACATCCAGCGCGTCGGTCCCTCCACCGGCTTGCCCACGCGCACCGCGCAGGGAGACATCTTCGAGGTCTACTACCTCTCGCACGGCGACACGCAACACATCGCGCTGATTCCGGCATCGGTCTCGGAGTGTTTTGAATTCGCCGGCGAGGCGCTGGATCTCGCTGAGATGTTCCAGACCCCGATCTTCGTCCTCTCCGACCTTGACCTCGGCATGAACAACTGGATGTCGGATCCCTTCGTCTATCCGACCAAGCCGTATCGCCGAGGCAAGGTGCTCGACGCCAAACAGCTCGACGAGCTCGGCGGAAAGTGGGGACGCTATGCCGACGTCGACGACGACGGCATTCCGTTCCGCACGCTTCCGGGCACCGATCATCTGATGGCGTCGTACTTCACGCGCGGTTCGGGCCACGACGCCCAGGCGCGCTATTCCGAGAAGCCTTCCGACTACAAAGCCACCGTCGACCGCCTCGCGAAGAAGCACCAGACCGCGAAGAAGTTCGTGCCGCAGCCGGTGATCGACCGCCGGCCCGACGCGACGATCGGCTTCATCGCCTTCGGTACCACCGACCCTGCGCTCGAAGAATCGCGCGATCAGCTCCGCCGGGAGCACGGCGTCGAGACGAGCTACCTTCGTCTGCGGGCGCTGCCGTTCACCGATGACGTGAAAGCGTTCGTCGAATCGCACGAACGCGTCTACGTCGTCGAGCAGAATCGCGACGGACAGATGGGCGATCTGATCCGGCTGGAAGTGGGCGACATTCAGGACAGGATCCGCAAGATCCTTCACTACACCGGCCTGCCCTGTGACGCGCGCTCGATCACGAACTCACTGTTGCAGATGGAAAGCGACGGCACGCGCGTCATTCGCGTCGGTCTCGAAGGCCGCACCACGACGCAGACTGCCTCGGAGGACTAGCTCATGGCGGAAAGTACTCTCAAACTGCCCAACGAGGCGGCCGTACCGAAGGAAAACCGGCTCGGACTGAAAGCGGCCGATTACCAGGGCGGCAAGTCGACGCTCTGCGCCGGCTGCGGCCACGACGCCGTCAGCAATCAGATCGTCCGCGCGTTCTACGAGATGAACGTCAAGTCGGAGATGGTGGCGAAGTTCTCCGGCATCGGCTGTTCGTCGAAGACGCCCGCGTATTTTCTCGGCCGTGCGCACGGATTCAACAGCGTTCACGGACGCATGCCGGCCGTTGCAACCGGCGCGATGCTCGCCAATCACCATCTCATCTCCATCGGCGTTTCCGGCGACGGCGACACCGCCTCGATCGGACTCGGCCAGTTCATGCACATGGTCCGCCGCAACATCCCGATGATCTACATCATCGAGAACAACGGCGTGTACGGACTGACCAAAGGCCAGTTTTCGGCGACGGCCGACGAAGGCTCGAAGCTCAAGACCGGCGTCGTCAACGACCTCCCGCCGATGGACCTTTGCGCACTGGCCGTCGAGCTTGGATGCGGCTTCGTCGCCCGCGGCTACGCCGGCGATCCGAAGCAGATGGTGAACATCCTCAAAGCCGCCATCGCGCACGACGGCCTCGCGGTCATCGACGTCATCTCGCCCTGCGTCACGTTCAACAATCACGACGGCTCGACGAAGGGCTACACGTATTCGAAAGAACATGACGAACTGCTCCACCAGATCGGTTTCGTACAGTCGTACGAACAGATCGAGATCGAGTACGAGCCCGGCACGATGCGCGAAGTCACCCTGCACGACGGCTCGCGCCTCCTCTTGAAAAAGCTGGAAGAGGATTACGACCCGTCGAGCGCCGTGCAAGCGCTCCAGCGCTCGCACAAAGCAATCGAAGACGGCGCCATGCTCACCGGCCTCATCTACCTGCGCCCCGAGAAAAAGAGCTTCATCAGCCTGCTCAACATGAGCGAGAAGTCCCTCTGCCTGCTCACCGAAGCCGAAACGCGGCCGCCGAAGGAAGCGCTCGACCAGATCATGCGCGAACTGATGTAGCTGCTTAAGACTACTCACGCGAAGACGCGAAGACGCGAAGGGTAAATTAGCGATGCTCTCTTCGCGGTCTTCGCGCGTTCGCGTGAGACCCGGCCCGCCTCTTGCTCAGCAATACGCCATGAGCGAAGACGAAAAAGGCGCCACCGAAGCCGACATGCAGAAAATCGACGTCATCCGCGGAGCCGAATCCCTCGGCTACGAAGGCGCCGGCCGCGAAGAACACAGCGGCGAGAACTCCCCAAAGCGTCCGAACAACGCGCAGGACGAGCTAGCGGACAACAAGCCCGAGGACGTTCGGTAACGTCGACTGAACCACAGAGACACAGAGGACACAGAGGCCTTTGTGTCCTTTGTGTCTTTGTGGTTCAAACAATGCTCCCTCAGTGAAACGTCACCGTCAAACTGAGAATCACCGGCACCGGCTTGCCATCCGACGTTCCGGGCCGGAAGCGCCACTGACGGACTGCTTCTAACGCGGCGTAGGACGCAGAAGGAGCGGGAGACTCCACGATTGACGGTTGGCGGACCATACCGTCGATGTCGATGACGACTTTAACGGTCACCTTCGACGGCCCGATTGCATCGATGATTCCGGGCCGCACAGGCTGCTGGCGGTGGATCACTTCAGGCGCTTTGACTGCGGGCGACGAAAAGACCGCGCGTGCGAGCGGTGAATCAGGGTCTTTCGCCAACGCCTTTCTCGGCGGATCGATCGCGGCGGCGACTTGCTGATACCACTTCGCGTCGTCGGCATTGCCGAGGCCTTCTTCCGCGGACGCGCGCAGCGATGCGGTGTCGGCCAGCAGCCGGATTGCTTCGGCGTTGCCCCCGAGGCGGTCGAGCATTTGATTGGTCAGCTTGATCGATGCTTTTCGTGCCGCGGCGTACTGCTTCTGCTGCAGTTGCGTTTCGATTGCCGCCTGATCGCGGCGCCAGTCGTCGACGGTGACAGCGCGGGCGGACGCGGCGAGAGATACGAAGCACAAGAACGCAAAAGTCATCGTGAAAGTCTTCATCGTCACCTCTTCGTGATCGCCGCCAACCGTCCCTTCGCCTCCGCGTGTTCGGGATCGATCTTCAGCGCGTCTTCGTAGCAGCTTTGCGCGCGCGCGGTCAGGCCTTCGCCGCGGTAAAGGTCGCCGAGGGAGATGAGGGTGTCGATGGAATTCGGGTCGAGGGAGAGGGAGCGCTGAAAGCTTTCCGCGGAGTCGCGGCGCCACTTCGGATTCCGCTCCTGACACGCCCCCAGGAGGTGCCACGCCTCGGCGTCATCGGGCTTGTACGCGACCGCCTGTTTGAGCAGGATGATCGCGCCGTAGTAGTCGCCCGCCGCGCTCAGCTCCTTTGCGTGCGCAACATTCTGCCGGGCGATGGAGTGCCGCACCGCGCGTCGCTGCAGATCCTCGCTTCCGCCGCCGGAACCCGGGTCTTGATGGAGAAGCTTGTCGTAGGCCTGGCGTCTGGCCGGATGTTCGAGAGTACTTGCGGCTTCATCGATGCGTTTGCTGATCGCGGTGACGGCATCCTTCACCACCGCCGGATACTTTGAAGGGGAGTACTGCCCCTTCTTTTCTTCCGCGGCGGCGATGATTTGTGCGCGCGACGCCGCACGCGGCACATCGAGCAACTGGTAATGATCGATCGAGGCCAGTTGCCGCGAGAACGCCACCGCGCGCAGCGAGCGCTGATCGTTCGGTCCGAGCGCCGCGAGGATCTCGAGGTCGCGTTGCGTGTCGCTCTCTTCAGCGACGGCGGCCGCTTGCGTACGCGTCTCGTCGGCGACGACAAAGACTCCCAGCGTCATCATCGCGATCACGACGCGGGCAGCCTGTAGCGAATCGTTGGGAAACTGTTTCAGGAACGATTCGATCGTCTGCGGTTTGGAAAGTGCCTCCGCCAGCCTGCGCTCGGCATCGGTCAGCGGGATCGCATCGAGCAGCGATTGCTCCGCTGGATCGGGCTCGATCGTGCGAGACAGGTCGCCGAGCGAGCGCCGGAGCACCAGGCCGTTCGTGATCGCCCGGATGCCATCGAGAACCACAGCGGCGGTCGACTGCAGGAAGACACGCTTCTCCGGCTCGATGGCCTGTTCGTCGCTGAATGCCGCCGTCCCTTCTTCGAGAGAGAAAAGCTGCGCGAACTGCAGCGTCAGCCACTCGCGCAGGAACGTCTGCCGTTTCGACATGTCGAAGAGGCCGGATTCGTGAAACACCGACACGGCCTCAGAGGGATTCTGCGTGGCGAGCTGCAGCGCCTGGGCAGGGGAGACGACGCCGCGGCGGACAAGGAAGTCGGCCAGCGAGTCTTCAGGCGCGGCAGACGTGATCAGAGCCAGCTCGCCCTGGGCCCAATACAGAGTCTTGCGCAGGCGGGCCTGAACGATGGTCAGCGACCCGCTTCGGCGCTGTTGCAGTATTTCCCCCGCGATCACAGCGAAGGGTGTGATCTCGATACGCTCCAGGCTCACGCCGCATCCTCAATTCGATTAAGGCTCTGCTTTTAGCACAAATGTGGCATGAAACGGGCTCCGTCCGGCTTCGTCGCAATGCTGTTGCAAGACGGACAATGCCGCCAGAATGCCCCGTCCGTTGACGTTGTTCCGTTCTGCCGAGTGTGCTCCGAGGTGATGATGAAACCAGTAAAAAAGATTGCCGTTCTGCTGCTGATGCTCCTGGCGTTCAGCGCGGCGGCGTGGGCCCAGGTACCTTCCGACGACGCGTACGAATTCATCCTTGCCAAACTTGCCGCCGATGACGGCAAGCTCGACGAGGCGCTGAGCCGCATCGACAAAATCATCGCCAAGGATCCGCAGAACACCGTCGTCCTCTTCGAGCGGGCCATGATCCTGGTCGACGCATCGAAGATGGACGCCGCGGAAACGGAGCTTCGCAAAGTCGTTGCCTTGCAGCCGAACTTCTTCGATGCCGAGCGTGTTCTCGGCCGTGTTCTGCTCGACCGCGCCGGTACCGACCGCGCCAAAGTCGATGAGGCTCTCGCCCATCTCCAGAACGCTTTCCGCATCAATCCCGATGATCTCGCCACCGGCATGGCCATCTCGCAGATTTACCAACAGACCGGACGGCCTGCCGAGGCGGAGAAGGTCATCGCCGCGATGCTGGAACGTGCGCCCGACCAGCGAGGACTCAACTACAGCTACGCGCTCGTTCTCACGAAGCTCGGCCGCGGTGCGGAGTCGCTCAAGTATCTGGAGCGGGCCGTCGAGGTCGATCCGACCTTCGGCCCCGCCATCCAGCAGCTCGTCGAGATCTACCAGAGCACGAATCAGTGGCAGAAGGCGGCCGACGTTCTGCAGCCGCTCATCAACGACGATCCCACCAACCTCGATTTCCAGCGGCAGCAGGCCTACTTCTATCTCCGTGCCGGTCAATCGGAAAAGGCGCGAAGCCGTTTCGCTGCACTGTTGGCAGCCGATCCGAAAGACACGCGCACGCAGTTTTATCTCGCCGAGTCGCTGAGTGATCTGGAGCGCTACGAGGATGCCGAGAAGATCTACCGGCAGCTTCTCGAGAAGACGCCCGACGATCCCGACATTCTCGTCAGCTTCGGCCTGTCGCAGATGGGCCGGAAGAAGTACGACGATGCGACGAAGACGTTCAAGACGCTGCTGGCAGTTCCGGATGTACCCGAGGGCGCGGTGACCATTGCCAAGACGCAGCTTGCGCTCATCGATCTGCAGAAGGGCAATTTTCAAGCGGCCATCGATGCCGTCAAGCCGCTCTTCATCTTTCACGACAAGCCGAACCCGCAGCCGATCAACATCGCCGTCGACGCGCTGAAGAAGCAGAAACGCTACAGCGACGCCGTCGCGCTGCTGCAGCCGCTCGCCGACAAGTACGGTTCCGATCCATTCGTCAACGCGCGTTATATCGAGATGCTGGCGCGGGCCGGCGACAAAGACCGGGCGCGCGTCGCTGCTGCCACGCAGTCGAAGTTCGGCGTTCGCAACAGCATCTCCGCCGCGGAAGCGTACGTGCAGGCGGAGCAGTACGAGCCCGCCATCGGCGTGCTCAAAGACGCGCTGCGCACGAAGCCCGATGATGTCGACCTCCAGTTCGAGCTCGGCGCGGTGATCGAGCGCTCCGGCGACAAGGCCGGCGCCGAGAAGATGTTCACGGAGATCCTGGAGAAGAATCCCGAGAACGGCAGCGTCCTGAACTACCTCGGGTACATGTACGCCGAGCAGGGTGTTCACCTCGACCGCGCGGCCACGATGCTGACCAAGGCGGTGGAGCTCGAGCCGCACAACGGCGCCTATCTCGACTCCCTCGGCTGGACCTACTTCCGCCAGGGGAAGCTCGAGCTAGCTGAGAAGTATCTGAACGATGCCGCGCAGATCCTGCCGCGTGATGCCACGGTGCACGAGCACCTCGGCGACGTTCTCGCCAAGCGGGGAGACGCCAACCGCGCGCTCTCGCTTTACCGCGTGGCGCTGACTCTCGATCCCGAATCGAAGGACGAGGCCAAGTTGCGCTCCAAGATCGCCGAGCTCGAAAAGCAGCAGCAGGCGCAGCAGACTCCACGCTGAGATGCGGCGCTCGCTCTGCCTTCTGGTGCTTTGCGCCATCGTCGCCGGTTGCAGGACTGCTCGTCCGGCAGGCGAGGAGACGCCACTAAGTCCGCTGACATCGACGTCGGCGAATGACGCCGCGCGCCAGCTTGCGGAGCGCCGCGCGCAGATGACCAGCCAGCGCAGTCTGGTCATGATTCGCGCGACGACCGCAGGCCATTCGCTGTCGTTGCGCGCCCAACTCCAGATCGACAACGCCGGGCGCATGCTCCTGACCGCCTACACGCCGTTCGGCACGAATGCGATCCGCCTCTACGCGGAAGGCGGCCAGGTGACGTTCGTCAATGACATCGAAGGGACGTGGTGGCACGGAGGGGTGGCCGAGTTCGGACGCAGCTTCGGCTTCTTCGGTTCCGCGTCGCCATCGTCGATCGGCCTGCTGCTCATGGGACTCCCGGCAGCGAGCGCCGACTTCACGTACGACTACGCACCCACCGGACTCAAACGCGCCAACGCCGGCGACGTCGTAGTCGTCTACGATCCGCCGTCGTATCCGCCGCAACACATCCTTCTGACCCACGGTGACCAGAGTCTCGATATCCAGACGCTGGAGTCCGCGACGACGACCGCCGCGATCGTCCCCCCCGCGATTCCCTCGGACTACCGATGCTGCTTCGTGCCGAAGATGTGAGGGCGCGGATGGTCGCCGAAGCAAAGGCAACCACAGAGACACAGAGAACACAGAGAGGATCTCTGTGACCTCTGTGTCTCTGTGGTGAAACGGCTTTTTCCAATTGCGTTGTGTCATTCTGAGCAGGCGGATGACACAACAAAAACTGATCACCGAGATCCCCGCGTACGCGAAGATCAACTGGTCGCTGCGCATCACCGGCAGGCGGGCGGACGGGTTCCATGATCTCGAGACGCTCTTCCAGACCATCTCGCTGCACGACACGCTGACGATCCGCGAGTCGGACCATTTCTCGCTGACCTGCGACGATCCGTCGATACCTGTCGATGACAGCAATCTCGTCCTCCGCGCCGCGCGCGCCCTCGGCGCCCCTCCCGTCGCTATCGAGTTGAAGAAGGCGATTCCCGCCGGCGGCGGTCTCGGCGGCGGATCATCCGACGCCGCCGCCGTTCTCGTCGCGCTGTCCAAGCACTTCGGCATCGACAAGCCCCTTGCCGATCTTGCCCTCACCCTCGGCTCGGACGTTCCTTTCTTCCTCGCCGGCGGCACCGCCTACGCCACCGGCCGCGGTGAAGTGCTGACGCCGATGCCGTCCGTTGCAGGCATCCCGCTTCTGTTGCTGATCCCGGAAGAGCGCGTCAGCACGGCAGGCGCCTTCGCCGCCTTGCGCCGTTTCTCGCCACCGATCGGCATCGACCGTTATCGATCGATCGTCAAAGATGGATTGCTCTCGCACACCAACGAGCTCGTCAACGATTTCGAAGAGCCGATCTTCGCGCAACTCCCGCGTCTGCGCGAGCTGAAGATAAGGCTTATCGAGGCGGGAGCGGCCTGGGCAGCGATGTCCGGCTCCGGATCGACCATTGTTGGTGCATTCACAGGGGCGGAGGACCGCGATGCCGCGATCGGGCGATTCAACGATGTCCGGGCGGTCGCAGCGGAGACGAAATAAAAGCGCGTGCCGAATACTTGACTAATCAACTAATGACCACTAAAGTACCGGCCATGGCGAAGAGCATCGTTCAGGAACTGAAGCAGACCAGGCCGTTTCCGTCGAAGGGGCAGGAGGTTGCTGTCGGTCTCATGCGCACGGCGGACGTTCTTCGCCGGCTGGTCGGTTCGATCGTCGAGCCGAAGGGCATCACCCTCCAGCAGTACAACGTCCTCAGGATCCTGCGCGGGGCCGGGAAAGACGGTCTGCCGACGCTCGACATCGCCGAACGGATGATCGAGACCGCGCCCGGCATCACGCGCCTCATCGACCGGCTCGAGACCAAGAAACTCGTCTCGCGCGAACGATGCCCGACAGACCGTCGTCAGGTCTTCTGCAGCATCACCAAGTCCGGTCTCACCCTTCTCGACAAACTCGACACCCCCATGATCGAGGCCGCCGATTCCGCCCTCGGCCATCTGAAAAAACACGAGCTCGCGAGCCTCATCGACCTTCTCGACAGGACCCGCGAGCATGCCAACCGGCAGTTCACCGAAAGGAGACGTTCCCAATGAAGTTCCGTACCCTCGCAGTTGCAGCATTTCTCGTTACCGCGTCATCGCTCTTTGCCGAAACGTTCAACGTCGACAAAGCGCATTCCGAGGCCACGTTCCAGGTGCGCCACATGATGAGCAAAGTCAGCGGCAGGTTCGACGACTTCAGCGGCAAGATCAACGCCGACCGCGCCAACCCGGCCGCCTCATCGGTCGAGTTCACGATGAAGACCGCCTCGATCAACACCGGCAATGCCGATCGCGACAAGGATCTCCGCAGCGCGAACTTCTTCGACGCCGACAAGAACCCCGAGATCACCTTCAAGAGCACGAAGATCGTCGCGTCAAAGAAGAAGGACCTCTACGAGGTAACCGGCGATCTGACGATGCACGGTGTGACGAAGCGCGTCACCCTTCCGGTCGAATTCAACGGCTTCGGCAAGGATCCGTGGGGCGGCGAGCGCGCCGGCTTCTCCCTGACGACGACCCTCAACCGCAAGGATTACGGCGTCAACTGGAACAAAGCCCTCGACAACGGCGGCGTCCTCCTCGGCGACGACGTAACGATCAACATCAATATCGAGGCGGCGAAGGCGAAGTAGTTTGTCGGGCCCACACTCCTTGGAGTGCGGTCGTCTCGACCGCGGGCACTCGGGCGTCCTCGCCCGAGTGCTGTCAGTGCGGAGGTCGAAAATCCGTAGCGTTCTTGCTTGGGTGAAGTACGGGTTGGTGGTCTCTGCCGCGCAAACTCTAGCTTTGTCCTACGGCTGTTCAGACCTGGACCTGTTTCAAACCTTGGAGTTATCAGGCCGATCCAACCACCGAGGCGGGACGCCCCGATGGCAGCGGGCGAGACGCCCACACTCCTTGGGCGCGTCGTAAGGAGTGCGGTCGTCTCGACCGCGGGCACTCGGGCGTCCTCGCCCGGGTGCTGTCAGAGCGGAGGTCTAAAAAATCCGTAGCACTCTTGCTTGGGTGAAGTACGGGTTCGTAATTCGCGTGGCGGAAGGCGCTCGATTGGAAGGAGTCATGTGTTTAGCAAGCAAATACTTGCGAAACACGGCAGTTCATGAGATCGTTGCCCTGCCATTCACGAGGAGGTATTCGATGCATGAGGCTAAACGTAACGAAGTGCTGGAGTTCCCCACCGATCTGGCTGCGTCCGAGGCTGTAACCACCATTCTCCGGTTCATCGGCGAGGATCCCTCCCGAGACGGTCTCGCGGACACGCCGGGACGCGTGCTCAAAGCCTGGCGGGAGATGACATCCGGCTATGGCGACGATCCGGCTGAGATTCTCGCGCGCACATTCGACGAAACGAGCGATGAGATGGTCGTGCTGCGCAACATCAGTTTTCACTCTACCTGCGAGCACCACATGCTGCCGTTCTATGGCGAGGTGAGCGTCGGGTATCTGCCGGGGAAAGTCGTCGGCATCAGCAAGCTGGCCCGCCTGGTCGACTGTTTCGCCCGCCGCCTGCAGATCCAGGAGCGGCTCACCCGGCAGATCGCCGACTCGATCGAAGAGCATCTCGAGGCCCGCGGAGTCGGCGTCATCGTCCGTGCGCATCACCTGTGCATGGGATGCCGGGGGGTGCGGCAACAGACCACGGAGATGGTGACGTCGTCGATGCTGGGCACGCTGCGCAGCGACCCCATGGCGCGCGCCGAGTTCCTGCGGCTTACGGAGTGACTATGGATCTGAAATCCGGCATTGCGATGGAGGACATCGCCGACGGCGGCATGCTTTCCGGCGAAGTTGGTGACGAAAAAGTGGTTCTCGTCCGCCACGGGAAGGAAGTCTTCGCGGTCGGCGCGGAATGCACGCACTATCACGGCCCGCTGGCCGAGGGAATCGTGGCCGGCGAATCGATCCGCTGCCCGTGGCATCACGCCTGTTTCGATCTGCGAACCGGCGCTCCGAGCGCGCCGGCGTTGAATCCGATCGCGGTCTGGAACGTCGAGCAGCGCGATGGCCGCATCTTCGTCACCACGAAGCGCGACATTCCGCCCTCATCTCGGGCGCAGACAACCGTCAACTCGGTCGGCATCGTCGGCGCCGGCTGTGCCGGAAACGCAGCAGCCGAGACGCTGCGCCGCGAAGGATTCGAAGGCTCGATCACGATGATCGGCGCGGAAGAGACCGTTCCGATCGACCGGCCCAATCTCTCGAAGGAGTATCTCGCTGGCAGCGCACCCGAGGATTGGATGCCTCTGCGCGGTACGGACTTTTATCGCGATCAGAAAATCGATCTTCTCACCGGCCGTCGCGCCTTGCAGCTCGACGCGAAGACGAAAACGCTCACGCTCGACGACGGATCGAAGCGCGGCTTCGACGCGATCCTCATCGCCACCGGCTCCGAGCCTGTCCGCCTTTCGCCGCCGGGCGCCAATCGCATTCACCTGCTGCGCACGCTGCGCGACAGCCGGGCCATCATCGCGGAGGCAGCGAAGGGGAAGCGCGCCGTGGTCCTCGGCGCCAGCTTCATCGGACTCGAAGTCGCCGCGTCGCTGCGCGCGCGCGAAGTCGAAGTCACTGTCGTCGCGCCCGACCAGGTCCCCCTCGGGAAAACGATGGGCGTCGAGGTTGGTGCATTCATCCGCCGTCTCCACGAAGAACACGGCGTCCACTTCCGCCTCGGAACGACCGTATCCACGTTCGAAGGCGACCGCGTCGTTCTCGCCACCGGCGAACCGATCGCTGCCGACTTCGTCGTGGCCGGCGTCGGCGTCCGTCCGAACACGCAGCTCGCCCAATCCGCCGGCCTGACGATCGACAACGGCATCGTGGTCGACGAGTTTCTTCAGAGCAGCGCCCCCGGCATCTTCGCCGCCGGTGACGTCGCCCACTATCCCGACCCCTTCACCGGAAACAAGATCCGCGTCGAGCACTGGCTCGCCGCCGGCCGCCAGGGCCAAACCGCCGCTCGCAACATCCTCGGCCGCCGCACACCCCACACCGCGCCGCCGTTTTTCTGGAGCGCGCACTACGACGTGACAATTGCCTATGTCGGCCACGGCGAAGGCTTCGACAAAGTCGAGATCCACGGATCGCTCGATGAGCGCCGCGCCCTTGCCGCCTACCACGCCGGCTCGAAGATCATCGCAGTAGCCGCCATCGGCCTCGACCGCGAATCGCTGCTGATCGAGAAGGCGATGGAAGCCGGGGACCGCAGCGCGATCGACGCGGTAATCGCGGGGATCTGAGACAGCGGCCACGGCGGCGAGACGCCGCCGAGCCAGCCGGCGAGGACGCCAGCGTTCCATCCGCAAGAAGCGCACTTTGTGCCGGCGGAACGCCGGCGTCCCCGCCGGCTGGCTAGGCGGCGTCTCGCCGCCTACTGGGCGCAACGCCCTGCCTGCTCCGTGCAACGTCCTGCTTGGTCTGTGCAACGTCCTGCTTGGTCTGTGCAACGTCCTGCTTGGTCTGTGCAACGTCTTGCTTGGTCTGTGCAACGTTCTGCCTGGACGGTGCAACGTCCTGTCTGTTCTGCGCAACGCTCGGCCTGTTCTGCGCAACGTCCAGCCGGGGCGGTGACTTGCCTGGCCGGCGCGGGCACCCATCGGGTGTACGGGTAAAGTCATCGCGTGCGAACGAAGAGTCGTCAGATGCGCACGCAACGTCGTTAGGTGTACCCGAACAGCCATCGGGTGTTCGCGGGAAGTCATCGGGTGCGCAGCAAAAGTCATCGCGTGCGCGCCAAAGGCCATCGGGTGCACGGGGAAACTCATCGGGCGCACACGGACGGTCGTCGGGTGCGCGCGGAAAGTCGTCAAGGTGTGCGCGTAAAGCTCGAGTTGTACGCGAAAAGCCGTCAGGTGCGCGCGAAAGGACACTTGCGAAGAGTCGCCGATTGTCCGCGGACAGAAGTGGCTTACCGCGAATTGTCATGACCTCGATATTCCGCCGAGCACGCCAGGAACCAACCTAACCGCGTGACACCTCCGCGCAATGCCGGCTCAAGGTATTCTGAAGAACGTGGCAGGGAGGTTTGCAGCATGGCAAAACTTGTCTACGGATTGAGCCAGTCCCTCGATGGCTACGTCGACCACATGAAGCTTGGGCCGCCTCCACCCGCGGCCTTCCGTCACTTCATCGAGTTGGTGCGTGGCCTGACTGGCGTCATCTACGGCCGCCACATGTACGAGATCATGCGTTATTGGGACGAAGATCTTCCTGATTGGGACGCGGAGGATCGCGATTTCGCGGCGGCGTGGCGGAACCAGCCGAAGTGGATCGTGTCGCGTTCCCTGAAGTCAGTCGGCCCCAACGCCACGCTTGTCGCGGATGACTTCGAGAAAGTGATCCGCAGGCTGAAGGCTGAGCTGGCTGGCGAGATTCAAGTTGGCGGACCAGTCCTGGCGCAAAGCCTGACCGAGGCCGGTCTTATCGATGAGTATCGACTCTACCTCCGCCCCGTCGTGCTTGGTAGTGGCAAGCCATTCTTCGCCGGCCCCCGGCCGCCGCTCCACCTGGTGGCCAGCGATTTAATCGCCGATGACTTGATTCGGTTGACGTACGTCCCTGCTTGATCGCGCGACGCGCCCGACGGACTGCGCTCAGAAATTCAAACTGAGAAACGAGCCCCCAAAAATCATCACTTGACATCCCACAAGACTCTGCTATTCTCCCAACCCTCGTTAAGCCCGTCAAACGGCTTATCGAGACCGGAGCCGGTGCTCGTGAGAGCCCCACGCTCCTGGCGGCCAACGGGTGTGAACGACTGTGCTGGATAGCGCGACGGTTCACACTTCTGCGGGAGTTGAGCGGTGCTCCTCCTGCCGCGGGCTCTCGAAGTGCGCGCGCACTTCGGGGAACATCAACCGGAAAAGCGGTGACCATCACCGTCTCTTCCAGCCGGTGGCCGCCTGCACTCGTGCACAAGTGCTCGTCGTTCCCTCCGGCCTTAACAATGATTTGTTTTGAGGAGAACGATATGAATACCAATCAGGAAACACCCAATCCGGTTGCCACTGCGGACCTTCCGCAGCCGGCACCCACACTGGCCCCCGAGGCCGTGGTCGATCAACTGCGCGCCACGCGCGCACAGATCGGCGAAGTCGCGCCGTTGACGCCGGCGCAGCGAAAAGCGCTGCGCCAGCAGATTCGGACTTCCAATCCGATCGTGCAGGCGTCGATCAACGTCATCGGTGCGCTCGACATCGTCGCGCAGGCGGTCGGCCAGCCGGCCGACGATGTGCGTCTGCTGTGCGACGAGGCTAACCGCTGGACGGCGGTCGAGGATGAGCTCCGGACGATGCTGAACGGCGTCGCCGGCGCGAACCTCATCCGCCACCAACGCATCGCCATCGTCGCCCGGCGCGCCTACAACATCGGTTCGCAGTTGGCGCGCGATCCGGCCAACGCCGTCCTCGTGCCGCACGTCCTGGAGATCAAACGGTTGAAGAGCTTCGCCCGCCGCAAGAAGGCGGCGCCGGCTCCCAAATCGTCGCAGTCTCCGGCATCCGGCACACCTGCGGCTGTCCACGGTCCCGAAACTTCGGGCAGTTCTCAGTCGTCATAAGTGTGATGGGAGGGAGTGAGACCGGGCGCGTGCAAACGCGCCCGGTCGTTTCCTTCACCGACGAGGAGAAAAGATGAGATCAAAAGATCGCGAATTTCTACAACGAGAAGCCCGAACACGCCTCGAGTCGATGTTCAAGCGCTTCTCGCAGGTACGCGAGGTGGTCCCCTGGCTGCATCCGGGCCTGAACCACGCCGCCCTCCGCCGCACGGCGGCCCGGCTCCGCGCCGGCAAGATCCACAACATCGATCCCCGCATCCCGTCGCACGTCATGGCCGACCTGATCGAAAAGTCGATCGCGCAGGACCTGATGGTCCAGCAGGTGGTCGACGAGGCGCGCGAGTTCCGTCAGATGGTTCAGGAATTTGAAGAGAAGGAAGAGACCGCCCGCGGCCGAAGCCTCGTAGCCGGCTTCCACCGCCTCAAGAAATCCCCCGAGGCCGCGGATACGGAGAGCCCAGCCGCGGAGAAAGTGCGGCGGCTGAATCGCGAACGGAGGAATGAGTTGGGGAGGGCGAGGAAGAGGAAGGACTGATCCGCAGATGGGGCAGATGGGCGGGGATTGAGTTTAGTTAGGTCTTGAGTTGGATCGTGTTTGGAAAACCTACACCGTGATTATCGATCACACGAGAGGTTGAGTTTCTCGGCACCCTGGGGCGTTTCTCGGAGTGGAAGGCTCGCTGCCTATAGCCAGTCGCTGGTCGCCGTCGGTAAGCATCGGGTTTGTCGCGATGCCGGCGGCTTGCTGATCGTGCGGTCGCGCACCAAGAGCGCCGAGAGAGCAAGAACCAAGCGGCGGAAGGCATCACCATCGACGCGAAGAAGACGAGCGTACCTAAGGCTCGCGATGGACATCATGCAACTAACCGCTCTATCGCGGCCAGCCGATGCGCTACCACAACGGTGTCTGGCATGAGAAACTACAGTGACTCCTCAGCGCCAATAATCAACTTCGTAAAACCGGAACTGCAGCGCGACTAGGAAGGTTCTACCGTCAGCGGGCTAGTCATGCGATCACACCGACAGCGGTTGAAGGACGCAACGCGGCGCCGTGCTCGAGCACGGCTCGGCGCTGTACTCGGTTGGATTGCGCTCGCATTCGTGGGAGCAGCGGCACTCATTTCCTTTCTTGCAGCCGCTTCCCCTCGCGATTGGCTACCATCGCTCGCCCTCTTTCTGTCATTGGGCAGCCTGCTCCTGGGACTCCGCTCCTCGCTGGAGCAACAGCAGCGCATAACGACGCTCGAGGGTCTGCTTTCGACTGCGAGCATCGGCGAATTCCCTGAACATATCGATGAGATCACGCGGCTCGCCGCAGGAGTACGCCGCGACTTCTATTGCGTCGTCGACTGCGTTGACTACGCAAGCTTTTCTGACCCCGAGGGCCACCGGCGCCTTACGGAGGCGATCGAGCACGCGCTAACGAAGAAGCCACGAGCGACCGTGAAGATTCTGATCTGTGGCGAGCCCGCCGCGATCACCAGCAGTAGTCCGCTCTATGCGCTCCCATGGCCGAAGCTCCAGCAGACCCCTGAGTTTAGTGAGTACTTCAGCACGCACTATCCCGGAGATCAGCGACCCACGACCGAAGAGGGGTTCCGGCGGTTGCTGCTCCATCGACAGCAGCTGTTTGCGGAGCAGCTCCGTTCCAAGGGAGCAGATATTCGCACCACGACGCATCCCTGCAGCCAGTTCCTCTGGATTGCCGACGACCGCGAAGCCGTCTTCCTCTGGCTGTCAGAAAAGCATAATGCCGCGATGCATGCCTATCGGACGCGCGACACTAGGCTCATCGAATCACTCAAGGCCGCCTTCGATGCCAACTGGCCATCTGATTCGAGCGCGATCGTCTCACGCTAACCTGCTAGACGTTTCGCCGGAGAGCAGCAGAGGAGAGGCGGGGAGAGCAACAGGCCAGCAGGAGGACTCAGGATGAAGGCGAACGGGTCGCTCGATCGACCACCACACAGAGGTAGGACTGCGCGGTCCGCGTACACTCCTAGCAGAGAAGGAGGGTCGATGCGATTTCTCACGGCGGTGCTCGTCGCGGCTTGGGGACTGCTCACCGCGTGCACCACTGGCGTGGCCACCGCGGTCCCTCCGCGCCCATCACCTGCTGGTGCGCGGCCACATGCGCTTCCCGGCTACATTCGCGGCAGCAAGGAATCGCACGCCGACCGAGTCATCGTGTTCATCCACGGCGTCTTCGGAGACGGCACGTCAACGTGGACGAACCCGGCCAACGGGGCGTACTTTCCCGCGCTTATTCGTGACGACAAAACCTTTGACGACGTCGACATCTGGGTGCATGAATTCGACACGCCCAAACTGCGCCGCACCTACACAATCGACGAACTCGCCGATCACCTCCGCAAGTACCTCAACAACGACAACGTCATCGCGAACCACCGCCAAGTCATTTTCGTTTGCCACAGCCTCGGCGGGCTCGTTGCGCGAGCGTACCTTCTCAAGTACCGGCTGCCCGTGAGCCAGGTACCGATGATCTATTTCTTCAGCACGCCAACGACCGGCGCCGACGTCGCAACGCTCGCAAGTTTCATCAGCGCCAATCCCCAACTGACCGACATGCGGAAGATGACGACAGACAGCCCCGGCATGGTCGGTATCTGGCAATCGCAATGGGCAGCCTCGGAGTACAACCATGCAACGCTCTCGCATTGCGGCTACGAGACCTTGCCAACTCACGGCGTCCAAATAGTCCAGCGCGAGAGTGCCACCAACCTCTGCAACACGAACCTCGACCCGATCCGTCGGGATCACATCGCTATCGTGAAGCCCGCAGACAACACCAGCGACGAGAGCTACGTCGCCTTTCGCGTGGCCTATCGCGATACCTTCGAACACCAGAGCGACACCGCAAGATCTCCCCTCTGGAATCTGACAAGCAACGATCCAGCGCTGCTGCGCGTGCAGAACGTGACTCAGCAGCACGACTGCACGAGCATTTGCTGGTCCGACCACGTCGCAGTTGCACCAGGCGATGACATCACCTTCAACCTCTCCTACCGAAACGCGGGCACCGCAACCGCGAAGGACGCTCGCGTATACCTAAGCATTCCACGGGAGCCGTTGGGCTCTTGGTCAATCACGGCTCGACTGGTCGCCTCTAACGCCGAAACGACATACGGCATGGTTAACCTCGTGACGACCGGCGGCCCCGTCCTGTTGACCCCCATCGATGCCTGGGCGTATGAGAAGAACGATGCAACCAAGATTCATGACATGCCCTATCAACAAGGGGCTGGTCTCCTCACAAGCACTGAGGGCCTCAGGCTGGGAGACGTAACGCCCGACGAGGTCCATCATCACATCGTTGTGCGTTTCCACTGCGAGCCGGTGACGCTCGTCGGTCTAGCAAATATCGAGACCCTCCTCCCGGTAATCAAGAAGCTACTAAGCAAAGAATCAGAATGCCAATGCCTGTCCACTGGGTCAGCGGGACACATCGACTCGGGCGAGATTGGCGAACACACATGGTGGGTTTCCGACCTCAGCGACGTACGTGACGATAGCGACCTCGTTTTCTATCTCAACCACTTCAACGGTACTGCCCAAGTACAACGCCATCTGCGAGCGAACGTCAGGCTCGATCCTGATGACCCAAGTACACTCCGGCTCACGCTCATGAGTGCCGACGGAACGATTCGTTCTGCCTCAGCAAAGCTTGCCTACCGCCCTGGGACCACTCAACGGCCAATAATGATGGGCGCCTGGCATATCCCGAAGGCACCAGCCGCGCTGCTCCAGCACCTCGCGTCGATGTCCGATCAAGAGTTAGAGGACAAGTTTGACCTTGCACCATGGCCCGTACAGGGCGACGACATCGATCTCGGTGATCTCCCGCCGCAAACGCAGGTCGCAGCCGTGATCGGTTTCAGCATGGGCGCGTCGGAAGCGCAAGCTAAGCCCGAACCAATCCCGCCAGAATCACAAACCGTCCTCAACGGGGCAGAGGGTGAGGTTGCCATCAAAGTAGCCAACACCCCGGTCCACTCAAGCGCATGGGCGCAATACCTGCCCGGATTCAAGTCCGAATGGCCACTCTGGATCGCCATTACGGCTCACAACACCGGTCATGCCATTGCGAAAGACGTTCGCCTGCATCTGAACATGGATGCTACGACCGATCAGCTTGAGGTCCGTGGACGGGTCACCGCAAGGAACGCACCCGAGCGAGTGGGCGTGGCTCGGGTCGCGTTAGTCCCACGATCGCCGCGGACGACCTTCTATTACGACCAAGGGTACTTGTTTCGATCGGGAACTCCCTACAGCCGCAACCTCGATGCATCGAAAATTACCGCGGAAGGCGTAGAAATCGGCGATCTCGACCCCGATGAATGGATTTTTCTATCCATTGGATTCATCGCAGGCTCATCGGCGTCAGATGACGCCGTCGAAGACCTCGTGATGACACCCGATAGGTACTTCGAGACTCTTCTCCAGTTGGACAACACCACGACAAAGACCATGCACGACGTTGTCTTATTCACACACACCGCCGGTGGACCGGAGGAAGTTCTGGTGACCTCCACCCTGTCGTCAGCCGGACAAGTGTTGCGTTCGAAGACCATACGCCTGCACGCCAGCGTTCCGGGTATCACCTTGCGGTACAGCAACGCGAAGGTCTTCGCAGCGACCGGTGCGAAAGCTATCGATGCGGGCAACGCGTCAGGGAAAGGCGTCTTCATCGGTGACTTGCCGCCCGGAGCGCAGATGGTTGTTCGTGTGGGCTACGAAGTGCTTTCTTCTGATGATTGACAATGGGAATGGCACTGATCGACAGTTTCAGAGCGTGAGCACGTCAGAGTTACGTTCAGCCTTGGACGTTAGTTCATCCGCTTCTTTAGAAAACTGGGGTGTCAGGCCTTCGTTCTTTCGCCTCTTGTAACTCATTAACAGACGTACACGTCAGTGTGGCGGGCTGAACGCGCCGCAAGAATCGCGGGTTATTCGCATCTCCGAAACTGAACCGGATAGTAAGAACAGAGTTTGGCCATCGGTTGCGTCGCCGCGCAACCGCTCGTAGGCTTGGATTGCTGGAGTGCTTGATGACGCCGACAATCGAGGCCATCTACAGCGACGGCGTTCTGAAGCCTACCGCCGCGTTGCCCCTTCGGGACAACCAGCGTGTTCGTCTGAGCATCCAGCCGATAGACGACACCATCGACGAGACCAACGTGGATCGTGAGGCTGCCGTTACGCGACTGAAGGCGGGGATCGCGAGTATACGTTTCTTCTCGGAGGGACCGGTTCCCAGCCGAGAGGAACTGCACGATCGCCGTTGATGCGAACGTCTTCCCAATTGATAGTCCAATCGAGCTTGGTGTCATCCTGAGACTGCCGGAGCCGCCCGCGCGAATCGCGATGTTTGCGCAGTGGGTGCTCGGCGGCGGAGGACGTCGAAGGATCTCAAAATTCGTAGATCGTGTTCGTCCAGCGCGAGCGAACGTAATTAAAGAGGCTCGAACGAGATCTTCGTATTTTGAGATCCTTCGACCGTCCTTCGCCGCCGATGTCTGCCGGTTGCGAGTGCAGCGAATCTTGCGGCGGCTTCGGCGGCTCAGGATGACACAAACGCGTTATCTGATTGATCGTCCGATCGAGCTTGGTGTCGCCCTGCAGCCACTACCTCCCCCTGCGAGTACGTTAGATTGTCCCCATGCATGACCTCTCCCTCGCCGACGCCCGGGCTCTCCTCCTCACGGCGCAGGGGCTCGACCTGGCGGGGGCGAAGCGTGCCACGAAGGACGGCGTGCGCGCGGCGATCCGGCGGATGGGGGTGCTGCAGATCGACACCATCCACGTCGTTGCACGGAGTCCGTATCTCGTCCTCTGGAGCCGGCTTGGTGCGTACGATCCGGTCTGGCTCGACGAGCTGCTGGCCGAGGGGAGGATCTTCGAGTATTGGGTGCACGAGGCATCGTTCTTACGATCGAAGACTATCCCCTCTTCCGCCGCCGCACGGCGGCACGGCTCCGCGGCGGAGAGATCCACAACATCGATCCCCCAGAGAAGGGTGTCAGGCCACATCGAATCCAAAGTTTGACGGCGGCGGCCATCCTGACGTTCTCACCCGATAGGCAGGAACCGCCCGGCCACGCAGGGAGATCTACGCCATGAAGAGTCCGTGACGATGTCAGATTGGCGCCAGCTGAAGCTGCCGCTCCACTCGCGTTCCTAAGTTCTACGTACCGTAGAATCTCTTTACCTCCAGTGGCATAGCCGTGGCAGAATTCCAGTTACACATGAAACAGGCCCGGCCGCAACCGGGCGAGGGATTCAGCTCATGGCGAACGTGTTCGATGTCGCGAAATACATCCTCACAAAGACCGGCACCATGACCGCGATGAAGTTGCAGAAGCTCGTGTACTACTCGCAGGCATGGTCGCTGGTGTGGGACGAGGCGCCGCTCTTCGATAACCGGATCGAGGCATGGGCGAACGGGCCAGTAGCGCCCGGTCTCTACCACTGGCATCGTGGCGCGTTTAACGTTTCGGCTGACAACTGCGCGGGCGACGAATCCTCGCTCTCAGCGCCCCAGCGGGATACGGTAGACGCTGTTCTGGCGCACTATGCTGACAAGTCATCGCAATGGTTGAGCGACCTGACGCATGCCGAAGACCCGTGGAAAGATGCCCGGCAAGGGCTGGCTCCTGGCGAGCGCGGCAATCACGAAATCACGCACGCATCGATGGCTGAGTACTACAGCCGGATCGCAAGCGAACAGCGATAACGCGCTCGCGCAATGGTTAAACGTCCGGCGTGGAAGGAACAGCCGCGACCCCAGAAAGTCGCCAGGTCGGTAGCGGTCCCCACGTATCACGACTTCCGCCCGTCATGGCGCGTTGGCAACATCGTGTTAGTCCATGATGACTTTGGATTTCACGAAATCGACGGGGTAGCACTCAAGAATTTGCAGCAGCGACTCCGCGGGTATGAGTGCCGTACGTGGCGCGATATTCTCCACGCCAAGCAGCACTCCGACGATCACTTCATGCCGGTAGATAGAATCTCGAAGGAAGCGCGTACGCTGTTAGAACAATCCGGCGTTGGTGACGTTGACGAGGTTGTTTCGCTTCGCGTTGGAGGGAAGTGCCGGATGTGGGGCATCATGCAATCCGGCGGCACTCTCCTCATTCTTTGGTGGGACCCGAAGCATCTCGTTTACGAGATGAACGTGAAGGGCAACTAGCCTAGGGCAGTAAAGGGAAAAGTACGGGTGCCTTCCGGGATACCTGTCCTACGTTAGATTGTCCCTATGCATAACCTTTCTATCGCCGAGGCCCGCGCCCTTCTCCTTGCTGCGCAGGGGCTCGATCGGGCGGGGGCGAAGCGCGCGACGAAGGACGAGGTGCGCGCGGCGATCCGGCGGATGGGGGTGCTTCAGATCGACACCATCCACGTCGTGGCGCGGAGCCCGTATCTCGTCCTCTGGAGCCGGCTTGGTGCGTACGATCCGGTCTGGCTCGACGAGCTGCTGGCCGAGGGGAGGATCTTCGAGTATTGGGCGCACGAGGCATCGTTCTTACCGATCGAAGACTATCCACTCTTCCGGCGCCGCATGCGGGAGACCGGCTCGCTGGGGTGGAAATACTCGCACGACTGGATGACGAAGAACCGGGCCACGGTGCGGAAGATACGGGCTCATCTCCGCGCACACGGTCCGGTGCGCGCCGCCGACTTCACGCGCGCGGACGGAGAGGGCGGCGGCTGGTGGGGGTGGAAGCCGGAGAAGCGCGCTCTCGAGTACCTCTTCAGCGCCGGTGAGCTCATGATCGCGCGGCGGGAGCGCTTCCAGCGGGTGTACGACCTGCGCGAGCGCGTTCTCCCCGGATGGAACGACACGCGTCTTCCCACCGCCGCGGCGACGCACCGAGCTCTCGCTGCGAATGCAGTGCGCGCGCTCGGCGTCGCTACCGCCCGCTGGGCCGCGGACTACTACCGCATGAGTCTCGCCGAGACGTCGGCGGCGATCGAGTCGCTCGTCCGCGACGGCGAGCTCCTTCCGGCGCGCATCGAGAGCGTGGCTGGCGACGCGTTTCTCCATCGGGACCATCTCCCGACGCTGGCCGCCATCCGGCGCGGCCGCCGTCCCTCGCATGCGACCCTTCTCTCGCCCTTCGATCCAGTGGTCTGGGACCGTAAGCGCGCCCTCGCTCTCTTCGGGTTCGACTACCGCATCGAGTGCTACACGCCGGCGCCGAAGCGGCGCTACGGATACTTCACGCTCCCGATCCTCGTTGGCGACCAGCTCGTCGGCCGCCTCGACGCGAAGGCCCATCGCGTCGCCGGCATCTTTGAGGTGAAGTCGCTCCATCTCGAAGAAGGCATCGCCATCGACGACGCGCTCGCAGAGAAGATCGCCGCCGCGATCCATGCCTGCGCCGCCTGGCACGGCACCCCGCGCGTCCAGCTGCGGCGCGTCGTGCCGCGAGAGGCGGCTGCGGTCCTGCGCGCCGGGATTCGTTGAACCACTCACGCGAAGACGCGAAGACGCGAAGGAGAGCATCGCAACGTCAAACCCTTCGCGTCTTCGCGCCTTCGCGTGAGAAAGTCACGGCCGCCTCTTCGTCCGATGCGTTGCCGGCGCTGTCCATGGATCCTCCGGCCATGGGTGTTTCGGATAGCGGCCGCGCAGTTCCTTGCGCACTTCCTGGTACGCGCCGTTCCAGAAGCCGCGGAGGTCTTGCGTGATCTGGACTGGGCGGCCGCCGGGGGAGAGGAGGGCGAAGGTGATCGGGGTGCGGTGGGGGCCGATGCGGGGGGATTCGGCGAGGCCGAAGAGCTCTTGCAGTTTGGCCGAGGCGAGTACGGAGCCGTCGTCGCGATACTCCAAGCGCGCGCTGCGGCCGCTCGGCAGCGGGATCGTCATCGGCGCGAGATCGTCGAGCTTTCGGCGGAGCGGGAAGGGGAGCTGGATCTGAACCTGATCGAGGCTTCGTTTCCCGGCGACGGCAATGGCGATCAACGAAGACCAATCGACGTCGAGCTGCGCGAAGGCGGCGCGCCGCACGAGCATCTCCTCGGGATTCACATGCTCCGCCAGGATACGTTCCGCCGCGGCTTGCTCCGGCGCCACGTGTTGCTCGTGCAGCAAAATCGCGCCGTACCAGCTTCGCTCGATGGCGCGAACGCGGTTCCCTTCGAGCTTGTGAACGACTTCCTTCCGAGTCGGTGACAGCCATTCGCGCTCGACGATGCGGGCCATGCGCACGAGATCGCCGGTGATGTCGAGGACGACGAGGAACTCGCCGCTGCCATCGGCGATCTCGCGAGCCAGCGTCGCGCCGGTGCCGGACGACAGCAGCACACGCGCTGACTTCGGCTCGCGGCGTTGGGCCACGCGATCGGGATAGCCGGCCAGGAGAGCGCGCCGCAAGGTGGCGTCGTCGATGCGCTGGCGGTAGTGGTCGCCGAGGAGCTTGCGGGACATCGAAGCGAGCTCGCGCTCCTCGGGCGGTCCGCCGCCGCCGAGCTTCGCGACGAGCGTCACCGCCTCGTCTGCGCCGCGTGCGTCGATGAGAATCCGGCCCAGCCGCGGATGGAGCGGAAGCGAGCGCAGCGTCATGCCTGCTGGCGTCAGCCGGCCGCTGTCGATGGCGCCGAGGGAGGTGAGCAGTTCGATTCCGGCATCGATGCGCTCGGTGTCCGGCCGCTCGAACCAGGCGAACGTGCGCGGGTCGCCGCCCCAGGCCACGATGTCGAGCAGGGAAGGAGCGAGATCGACGCGGCGGATATCGGGCTCGCGATGGGGGCGGAGGATGTCGCGGGTATCCCAGAGCCGGATGGCGCGTCCCGCTTGCGTGCGGCCGGCACGTCCGGCGCGCTGGTCGGCAGAATCGGCGGCGATTCGCTCGGCGACGAGATGATCGACGGCGGTATCGGGATCGAAACGCAGCACCTTGTGCAAGCCGGAGTCGATGACGTCGGTGACCCCTTCGACGGTCAGCGACGTCTCGGCGATGTTCGTCGCCAGGATGACCTTGCGCCGCAGCGAACGCGCGAGCGCACGCTCCTGCGCGTCGACGTCAAGGGAGCCGTGCAGCGGCAGAACGAGCGCATCGACATTCGCGAGCTCCGCGGCCGCTCGCTCGATCTCGCGCATGCCCGGCAGGAAGCAGAGGATGTCACCCCCGGGATTGCGGAGTTGCTCGTGGACGGAATCGGCGATGGAGATGCCGGAGCGATAAACAACGTCGACCGGAAAGCGACGCGTGCCGACTTCGAACACGCGGGCGCCGCCGAGGAATTGGGAGACGTCGGAGGCGGCGATGGTGGCGGACATCACAACGACGGCGAGGTCGGAACGCGCCTCCATCGCCTGCTTCGCCATCGCCAGCGCAACGTCGGCATGAATGCTCCGCTCGTGAAATTCGTCGAGCACGATGACGTCGAAATCGCTCAGCAGAGGATCGCTTTGCATCCGCGCCGTCAAGATCCCCTCGGTGGCCACGAGCAGCCGCGTCCGCTCGGAGAAGCGCCGCTCGAAACGGATCTGCCAGCCGATCTCATTGCCGATCGTCCAGCCGCGCTCGCTGGCGATGCGGCGTGCCAGCGCTCGCGCGGCCACGCGCCGCGGTTGCAGCAGGATCGTCCGTCCGATTGCGGTCAGGGCAGGAGGGACGCGCGTGGTTTTGCCGGACCCGGGCGGTGCGACCACGACCGCGCTGCGATGCGCGCGGACGTGCGCGACGATCGCGGCCACGTCATCGTCAATCGGGAGCGGCGTTTGCACCACGAACCGCATTATGGCGACGAAACGCGACGACGATGGCATCGACTACACCGCGGAAGGGACGACCCCGCCGCACGAGAAAAACGACCCGACAAACGCCGGCTACGACGAGGCCGCTCACAAAGGCGGCGCGTACGGCCTGAAAGAAGGTGAGGGCGGCGTCTTCGGCACGAGCGGCGGCGGCACGTACCGCGGCGGGCTGCACGTCGAGGATCGGGACACTGTGGATAACCATTCAAAAAAGAATGAACCACAGAGACACTGAGGGCATAGAGAACTCTTATCCTCCGGCCATCTTCTTCTCCATCGCGGCAATCTGCGCGGTCAGTGCGTCGAGGCGGTGCAGCAGTTCGTCGTGGCGCTTCACATCCGCCGACGGTGACTTCCCCTTGATACTGAAAGCGCCGCCCGGCTCGAGGATGCATGTCTCGATGTCTTGAATGCCGTCGAAGCCCTGGCGGCGAATGACGCTTTGCAGCTCGGCCGTCGTGAGCAGCTCCCTGGCCATCTCTTTCTTGCAGACGTGGCCCTCCTTGATGAGTGTGGACGGTTTGCCTTCCATCATCTGGTCGAGCCGGCGATGGCGGAAGAGATAGCGAACGACGAGGTAGTTCGTCACCAGCAGCGTGACGGCGCCGATCATCCCGCCGCTGACGGAGTTGTCGTCGCCGATGATGGCGTTCTGCACTGTGTTCGACAACGACAGCAGCACGACGAGGTCGAACGGGTTGAGCTGCGCCAGCTCGCGCTTGCCGAAGACGCGCAGCAGGATCACCAGGAAGGCATAGATGATGATCGGCCGGATGATTTTCTCGAGCAGCGGGATCGGAAGGGTGAAGAGATGTGCAGTGATTTCGTGCATGGAACTATGATGCACCCTCTATGAGTCTGGACGATCCCTTCGATCAGGTCGCGGAGTTCCACCGCCGTTTCGGACACCCTGTGGCAGACCGCCCGCAGCTCCTGAAATCGCCGCGCGCGGACGGCCGCGTGGCCTGGATGCGCGAGGAGATCGACGAGTTCGTCGAGGCCACCGACGTGGTCGATCAGGCCGACGCCATGATCGACCTGATCTACTTCGCCCTCGGCACACTCGTCGAGATGGGCGTGCGTCCGGGACCGTTATTCGACATCGTGCACGGCGCGAATATGGCCAAGCTCTGGCCCGACGGCGCGCCACGCGTGCGCGAGGACGGCAAGACGATCAAGCCCCCGACGTGGCGCGATCCCGCCGAGGCGCTGCGCGAGGAGATCGAGCGGCAGAAGGTTTCGGGGCCTGGCAACCGGCCCTGAACATTTGCGGCGTTGCTGCACCTCTTCCTTCTTCTTTGGAGTGCTTTCCAATCGAGCGCCTTCTCCCCCCGCGCTTTTTGCGGGGGGAGAAGGTGGCCGAAGGACGGATGAGGGGGCGTAAATTCGCGGGGCTATCGGCTACTCCTCGCCAAACTGCCTGAAACCGAGGCACATGCACGGATCTCGTGCTTGTTGGAACGCCCCCTCATCCGCCTTCGGCACCTTGTATGTTAGCGAAGAAGAAAGTGGGGAAGCCGTCGGCACCTGAAGCCTTGAGCTTGTGGAGAAGATAGGCTCCCCGCCCTCTTCACCAAGGTC
>Ga0247666_1000068_pt1 | contig 54280 bp, 54 predicted proteins | sample CNK07_metaG_FD_183025 | JGI IMG/M metagenome (GOLD analysis project Ga0247666, IMG submission 183025) | Soil microbial communities from Purdue University Martell Research Forest, Indiana, United States - CNK07 | ecosystem: Environmental > Terrestrial > Soil > Temperate forest > Bulk soil...
ACGAACAAAGCCTGCGTCCACTCCCTGATCGAGAAACGCCAGGAGCGGAGCATAGAACTCTGCGACATCGAGAAAGCCGACCGGCTTGTCGTGGATGCCGAGCTGCGCCCACGTCCAGACTTCGAAGATCTCTTCCAGTGTCCCCAGCCCGCCCGGCAGCGCAACGAACGCATCCGCGAGCGACGCCATCAGCGCCTTGCGCTCGTGCATCGTCTCGACGACGTGCAGCTCAGTGAGATTGCGATGACCGACTTCGCGATCCCACAACGCGCGCGGAATGACGCCGATGACCTTGCCGCCGTTTGCGAGCACCGCGTCGGCGAGGATGCCCATCAAGCCGACATGCCCGCCGCCATAAACGAGCGTGATCCCTTCCCTCGCCAGCAGCGCGCCGAACTCGCTCGCGGCTCGAGCAAACCGCGGATCATTGCCCGCGCTCGATCCGCAGAAAACACAAACGCTTCGAATCACAGCGCGCGAAACCCCGTCTCGTCGACCTGCAGCGGCTCGCGGTTCCGATCGAGCCGCGTCACGATCCACTGTTCGCCGCGCCGCTCGATCTCCGTCACGATCGACGCCCACATCCCATCCTCCGGATTCTCGCTCCAGCGAAAGCGCATGCCGGCCTCCGGCTTGACGCCGCGCTCGCGAAGCTGCGCCTCCGCCATCTCGATCAGTTCCGCCGGGCCGATGTGGTCGCAGGGCATGAACGTATTGTAGTTGCGGGAGTCGATTGGTCGGGGGTCGGGGGTCGGAGAAAGGGCTGAGCGCTACGCCGATGCGCGCCGTCGATTTCTCCGAGATGCGCTTCGCGAAATCAACAGCGAGGAATATCTCCGACCCCCGACTCCCGACCCGCGACCCTCGCAACAGGAATTCATTGAAACTTGGCACGTTAACGCCCAAACATGCCGCAGTTTCGATATGACATCCGCAACGTGGCGATCATCGCCCACGTCGATCATGGGAAAACCACTCTCGTCGACGCTCTCCTCCGCCAGGCCGGAGCCGTGCGCCTCAACCAACAGATGGATGAGCGCGTCATGGACTCCAACGATCTCGAGAAAGAGCGTGGAATCACCATCCTCGCCAAGAACACCTCGATCCGCTATCTCGTCGACGAACCCGACGCACTCGGCCACCTCGTACACCACGAAGCGACGCACACTGCATCCGGCCACGACCTTCCCGCCGCGTTCATTCATCCGAGCGAGGTAAAGATCAACATCGTCGATACGCCCGGTCACGCCGATTTCGGCGGTGAAGTCGAGCGCGTCCTGTCGATGGTCGACGGCGTCATCCTCCTCGTCGATGCCGCCGAAGGCCCGATGCCGCAGACCCGTTTCGTCATGCGCAAAGCCCTCGGTCTGGGGCTTCTCCCGATCGTCGTCATCAACAAGATCGATCGTCAGGACGCGCGTCCGACGGAAGTCGTCAACGAGGTTTTCGATCTGATGATCGAGCTCGGCGCCTCGGATGAGCAACTCGACTTCCCGATCCTCTACGCCATCGGCCGCCAGGGCATCGTCCGCACGAACCTCGAAGATACGACCGAGGATTGCAGGCCGTTGTTCGATGCGATTTTGAAGCGCATTCCGCCGCCGCCGGGTTATGCCGATGCGCCGCTGCAGCTCCTCGTCTCCGCCATCGATTACAACGAATACGTCGGGCGCCTCGGCGTCGGCCGCATTCAGCGCGGCAAGCTGCGCCAGGGCGAAGACGTCGTCCTCATCCTTCGCGACGGCACACACAAGAAAGGTCGCATCACCAAGCTCACCGCGTTCGAAGGCCTTCGCCGCGTCGAGGTCGAGGAAGCATCCGCCGGCGAGATCGTGGCCGTAGCTGGCTTCACCGACGTCGAGATCGGCGAGACATTCTCGTCCGCTGCGAGTCCCGAGGCGCTGGAGCCGATCGCGATCGACGAGCCGACCGTCTCGATGTTCTGGCTCGTCAATGACTCGCCGTTCGCCGGAACCGAAGGCAAATACGTCACCTCACGCAACATCAAAGAACGCCTCGACCGCGAGTTGCGCAAGGATGTCGCGCTGCGCGTCAAAGAGACCGATCTCCCCGACCGTTTCGAAGTCAGCGGCCGCGGCGAGCTTCACCTCTCCATCCTCGCCGAGAACATGCGCCGCGAAGGCTTCGAGTTCGCGCTGTCGCGTCCGCAGGTCATCCTCAAAGAGATCGACGGCCGCAAGAGCGAGCCATACGAAGCGCTCGTCGTCGACATCGACGAAGCGCACGTCGGCGCGGTCATGGAGAAGTTGCAAACGCGCCGCGGCGAAATGACCGACATGGTCAACCCCGGCTCCGGCCGCGTCCGCATCGAGTTCAAGATCCCCACGCGCGGCCTCTTCGGCATCCGCACCGAGTTCCTCACCGAAACGCGCGGCACCGGATTGCTGTACCACACGTTCCTCGAGTACGGTCCCTACCGCGGCGAGATCGCCGGCCGCAACCGCGGCGCGTTGATCAGCAAGGAAGCCGGCGACACGACCGCGTATGCGATCGAGCCGCTCCAGGAGCGCACGGTGCTCTTCATCGCCCCCGGCCTCAAAGTCTACGGCGGCCAGATCGTCGGCGAAAACTCCCGCGACGCCGACATGGTCGTCCAGGTCTGCCGCAAGAAACACCTCACGAACATGCGCGCCAGCGGCTCCGACATGGCCGTCCAGCTCACCCCGCCCAAGATCATGACGCTTGAGCAATGCCTTGAATGGATCGAAGACGACGAGCTGGTCGAAGTAACCCCGCAATCCATCCGCATCCGCAAACGCATCCTCGATCATTCGATGCGAGTGGTGGCGCAGAAGAAGATAGCTGCGGGTAGCTCGTAGGGCGGCCACACTGTCGATTCTGCCGGTGAGACCAGTAGTCCGCAGATGACGCAGATATTCACAGATTGAACGGTACTCAATCTGCGTCTTCTATCTGCGTCATCTGCGGACTAACTTCGCCGGCAGGATGGTGAACCGTCCCACACCCAGCGGCCGGTAGACGCTGAAATCGCGGCGGTCGAGAGTGAAGATGCGTTTGATTTTCTCGCGCTCGGCGGTTCGGACCAGAGCGGCGTCGGCGAGGTCCATCGGGAGGTCGCGGTACTTCTCCATCAGCTCGCGCATGCGGCGGGCGTCGTTGATGTTCAGGTAGTGCAGGTCGATCGTCCCGCGCTCGATCATCTCCCAGAGCGCGCGTTGGGCACGCCAAGACCACCGCAGCAAATACATGGCCTCGGTGAATGCGGGCCAGACGGTCACGAGCGGTTCGGTGATGCTTTCGAGAGTTGTCCGGCAGATCTCGTGATGATTGTCACTGGCGCTGATGAGAGCAACCATCGGCCCGGCGTCGATGAGGATCATTTCCGGCGTGCGGCCTTCTCTCGCAGGATCGCCGCGAACTGATCACCGCTCCCTACGGACAGGTTGGGAGGAAGACCGGTCACCGAGCCGATGAGATCGGAGATGTCATCGTACGGGCGGCTGATCGTCTTCCGGTCATCTTCGACGATGCCAGCCACGGCGTCTCGGATGACGTCGGAGACAGTCCTTCTCTTCCGCTTCGCCAGAAGGCGCACGCTGCGTTCTTCATCCGCGCTCAACCTCACGCTGATCGTCGTTTTGTTCTGTGTGTCGCGCATGACAGAAGTGTAATACAAAACTAGGGCCATCCGCAAGCGACAGGCATGTCACAGACGAAACCGTTCTCAACCTGCGTCATCTAGGGATGGTTCCTGCGTTTCATCGGTCGAATTGATACAGTTGACCCCTATGTCGGACGCTCCCACCTTCGCTTCTCTCGGTCTTTCCACCCCACTCCTCGAAACACTGACGCAGCTTGGGTATGAGGCGCCGACACCGATTCAGGCGCGGACCATCCCGGCGCTGCTCAAGGGACGCGATCTCATCGGGCAGGCGCAGACGGGCACGGGGAAGACGGCCGCGTTCGCGCTGCCGATTCTCCAGCAACTCGATCTGAGCAGCCGCGTCACCCAGGCGCTCGTGCTCGCGCCGACACGCGAGCTGGCCGTCCAGGTGTCCGAGGCGATGCATACGTACGCGAAGAAACTGGAGGGCGTCACCGTCCTTCCCGTCTACGGCGGCGCGCCGATTTTCGGGCAGATGAAGCATCTACAACGCGGCGCCCACGTCGTCGTCGGCACGCCCGGACGTCTCATCGATCATCTCGACCGCGGCACGCTCAGCCTCGAACACGTCCGCATGATCGTGCTCGATGAAGCGGACGAGATGCTGAAAATGGGCTTCATCGACGAGGTGGAACGGATGCTTTCGCTCGTTCCGAAGCCGAGGCAGGTGGCGCTTTTCTCGGCGACGATGCCGGAGCCGATCGCGCGCATTGCGCAGAAACATCTCGTCAGTCCTGAGCGCGTCGAAATCGAGCATCACACCATCGCCGGACCCGACATCGAGCAGCGCTTTCTCAATCTTGCCGAGGGGCAGAAGCTCGAAGTGCTGACACAGATGCTTGAGCTCGAGGAAGCGGATGCAGTCCTCATCTTCCGGCGCACGAAAAACGGCGCGGCGGAACTGGCGGAAAAACTCGGCGGACGGGGATTCGTCGCCGAGGCGATGCATGGCGACATGAAGCAGGCGGAGCGTGAGAGCGTCATCCGCCGATTGCGCGCCGGGAAGCTCGACATCGTCGTCGCCACGGACGTCGCGGCGCGCGGGCTCGACGTCGAACAGATCACGCACGTCGTCAACTACGACATTCCCAACGACGTCGAGGCATACGTACATCGCATCGGCCGCACCGGGCGGGCCGGCCGCAGCGGCGTCGCGACGTTGTTCATCACGCCGAGGGAACGGCGAATGATGCGCGAGATCGAGCGATTCACCGGCACCCAGATCAAGCCGATGAAGATGCCATCACGCGCCGACGTCGCCGCGCGGCGCATCGCTGTCTTCAAGGAGTCGCTACGCAAAGAGTTGCAGGCCGGCGATCTCGATCTATACGTCGAGGTGGTCACGCAGCTCGCCGAGGAAGGGCCGTTCGATATGGCCGACGTGGCAGCTGCGGCGTCGCGCATCGCGCATGGAACGCGGGCAGTTGCTGCGCCTGCAGAGGTGGTGAAGCGGGAAGGACCGGTCTCTTCATCTGGTCCCTCCGCTTCGCAAGAAGATTCCGAAGACGCCAAAGTTCGGCTGTCGATGGCGCTCGGCAAACGCGATGGCATCCGTCCCGCGGACGTCGTCGGATCGATCGCGAACGAGGCCGGCATTCCCGGCAGCGACATCGGCCCGATCGAGATCCGGGACGACATCACGTACGTCACGATTCCGGCGCGTCATCGCGAGATTGTGCTGGCGAAACTCGGCAGCGCACATTTTCGCGGGAAGCCTGTGAATCTGCGTGTGGCCGGTGGCGAATCACCTTCGCGCGAACGTCCGCGTTACGACCGCGAGCGCCCCACTCCCCGCCCTTCCCGTCCGCCCGCTGCGGGGCGGTTTCAACGCGATGAACGCCCCCCCGCGGCTCGCTTTCAGCGCGATGATCGCGAGACGCGCCCGCCCGCCGCGCGTTACCAGCGCGACGATCGCGAGGAGCGTCCGCGCACGACTAAACCGTTCCGCCCCGGCGCCGGTGCGACGCCGTACGGCGCGCGGACCGGGAAACCGTTCCCGCCGAGAGGCAAGCCGTTCGGTTCGAGCGACAAGCCGTACGCGGCGAAGGGGAAATCCTTCGGATCGAAGGACAAGCCGTATGCGGCCAAGGGCAAACCGTTCGCGTCGAAGGGGAAACCGTTTGTGTCGAAGGGCAAGCCGAAGCCGCGCAAGGGGTGAGGCTGGCAGGACCAAAGCATTCGGGCGGGACGCCCGAATGCCCGCGTGCGAGACGCACGCACTCCTCGTACAATCAACCGATGGACCCACGCGACTTGAAACGCTGGATCGAGAATCAAAGAGCCGGCGAAGCGCGCGTGCGTGAGGATGCGAGACAGAACCCTCTCACTACGGCCGAAGCGTTCGCGGCGGCGATGGCTCTGTTGAATCTCGATGAGCAACTGAACGGCCCACCATTCGAGCGTCACGATCCGGTATCGGAACGCGAAGATGCCGCGATGTGGGAGGCGTGGACGAAACTTCGTGAGAGATGGCCGCGGTGAGCGCCGATACGTCATTGTCCGACGAACTCTCCTTCCTCGACTTCGAGCCTGACTTCTCGTCGCCCGCTCTTCTGGCTGCGTACGACGAGCTGCCGCTCTGGTCGGCGATGTTCGGACTTCTTCTGCTCGAGGAAGTGCCGGTGAGCGGCGTGGCAATTGTTCTCGACCTCGGATGCGGCACCGGTTTCCCACTCATCGAGCTGGCCGAGCGGCTCGGGCCTGGCGCGCAGGTTCACGGACTCGATCCGTGGAGCGCCGGCCTCGCGCGCGCAGCCGAAAAGATCGCTAGCCGCGGCACTCCCAACGTCACTCTCCACGAAGGCACCGCCTCTGCGATGCCCTTTGCCGACTCCACCTTCGACCTCATCGTCTCCAACCTCGGCGTCAACAACTTCGACGATCGCGAAGCCGCAATCCGCGAGTGCCGCCGCGTCGCGCGGGACGGTGCAACGCTCGCGTTGACCACGAATCTTCAAGGACACATGCACGAGTTTTACGAAGTGTTCGAGCGCGTGCTGGAGACAGAAGATGACGAGGCGCGCGACCGGCTACGAGCGCATGTCTCGCACCGCGCAACGGTGCCCGGCGTGCATGAGCTACTCGAGAACGGCGGCTTCACCGTCACGCGCGTCGTCGAGCGCGAAAGCGTGATGCGCTTCGCTGATGGCACGGCCTTGCTCAACCATCACTTCATCAAGCTCGGATTCCTCGACGGCTGGAAGAAGGTCGTCCCGGGCCGGGAGCGCATCGTCTTCGCACGTCTGCGCGACGCGCTGAACGATCTCGCCGCTCGTCAGGGAGAACTGCGGCTGACCATTCCGATGGCGTACATCGAAGCCTCGGCGCGTTCAGACAGAAACGAACCACAGAGACACTGAGGGCACAGCGTTGAGACTCTGCGACCTCTGCGTCTCTGTGGTGAGAACCGTTTCCTAATGCTTCTTGCCGTGACCCGTATCCGTGTGGAACACGAGGTCAGTGGAATGGCAGTCGTGAAACTCGGCGTGCCAGATGTCCTGGTGATCAACGAGGAGAATCGAGAACGTGCAGTGCGGAACGTGGGCGACGGCGCTCTCGCCATCCGCTAGGTGCGCGAACTGGGTTCCGCCGTGCTCGTTGGTGTGCACATCAGCATCCTGAAAGAGAAACACGACAACCTCGTGGCCGGTGTTGTTGTGGACATTCATCTCTTCGCCTTCATGCTCGTCGGCGCGACTGATAGCAGGCAAGGCGATTACGGCGGCAGCAAGGGCAAGCGTAAGCAACGATTGACGCAATTTCACTAGTGAACCTCCATTAGTTCAAGGACTTCATCAAACACAGTTCGAGCGGCGATAGACGAGGGCTACCTGCAAAGTGAGGAGTTTGTTGCGGGGATATCAGGGATCGACTTGGACCAAAGGAGCATACATCACTTGTCGATCAACCCAACCCTCGTCGCGCGATCGAAGAGCCAGCGGTTGCCCGCCTTGACCATCCGGATCTGAAAAAGTCCGTACTGGCCTTCGAACAGTTCCGCCTCCAGATCGAGAATCGCGGTGTCGCCGCGCAGCTCGCCACCGGAAATCTTTCCGGGCTTCTTCGGAAGGAACATCCCCAGCGTCTGCAGCGCGTCGTCAAGATTCTCCTTCGCGGTGCGATCGGCTTCGTTGAACGATTCCAGCCGCTTCGCCGTGACGTTGCTCTTGATGCCGTCCCAATCCTTCTTCGCCATCGCTGCCTGCAACGTATCGAAGGCCTTCCCAGGCTCGCCGCCGCCGGCAGGAAGCTTTGTTCCCGCGGGTGGATGCGTGACCGCGGTCGAGAACGTGAGGTTGATCGAATACGTCTCGCCGTCCATCGTCTTCAGCGGCTTCGGCGAGAAGATCCGTCCGGCGATGCGATCGGGCGTATTGACCGTCAGCTCGGCTTTCATCCGATCCGGCGTCGTCTCGATGAACTGCGTCATCGTCGCGGAGTACGTCGCGTTCATGCTAACGTCGTTGCCGGGACGCACCCAGAGCAGCACGTAGTTGTGGTCCATCAGCGCCTTCTGATTGATGACGCTGGTGTGCGGATCGAGCTCGCCCACCGCCTCACTGAGATCGACCGGCTCCTCGGACAGCACGACTTCGACCGCACGCTTCCTTGCGTCGCGCTGATCGCGTGTTTCGAACGCGGCCGCGTACAACGGCTTGATCGGAGGGCGCTTTCCCGCCGTGAATTCGCCCGAGGCTTCGCCGGCGAACGAGGAGAAGGGGAAGGCGAGCAAGAGCGCCGTCAGCAGAGAGAGCTTCAGTCGTGTCATGGTGTCCTCGGGAATCAATCCTACAATGACGGCGGCGGCGCGCTCGGATTTCACGATGACTCTTTTTCTCGGACTGCTCTTCGGATCGATCGGTACGGTCTATTTGATTTACGGAAAACGGCAATCGAGTCCGATCCATCTCGTCGTAGGAGCGATTCTGATCGTCTATCCCTATCTCTTCACGAACGCGATCCTCGTGTTCGTCGCCGGCGTGATCCTGACGGCGATCCCGTATGCGCGTCACCGAGGAATCATCTGATGGCGGAGCTGATCCCGCTCTGCTGCCCGTATTGCGGCGAAGACGTCGACCTCGATGTCGATGAGGGCGGCGGAAGCCGGCAGGCGTACGTGCAGGACTGCCCGGTCTGTTGCCAGCCGTGGCAGGTGGAAGTCATCCGCGATCACGATGGCGATTGGAGTGCGACGCTGCGAACTGGGGATGAGTGAAAACCGTTTAACCACAGAGACACAGAGGACACAGAGAAGGCTCTCCTCTGTGACCTCTGTGTCTCTGTGGTTCAGCCTTTCTCGAAGCTAATCCGGATTCGTCGCCCAAACCGACAGCTCGGTGATGAAGCCGCGGTCGTCCATCTCCAGCATCGACAGCGTCGCGTGCGCGATCTCTTCGGCGCGGAGTTTCCGGTCACTCAGCGCACGGCCTCCGCGATGAAACTCCGTCTGCACTTCGCTGGGATTGATCTGCATCACGCGGATGTCGTGCTTTCGCAGCTCCGCGCGCCAGCACTCGGTCATGCCGGAGACGGCGAACTTGCTCGCCGCGTAGGCGGTCCCTCCGGCGAAGCCGCGCACTCCGGCGGACGATGACATGTTGATGATGTTGCCGCGCTTCCTGGCCACGAAGTGACGCGCCGACTCGCGGGCGACGACCATCGCTCCGAACACGTTCGTGGCGAACATCTGCTGCATCGCGGGCAGATCGGTGTCGAGAAGCGGCGCGAACGAGCCGAAGCCGGCGTTGTTGATCAGGACGTTGTAGCCGGGCATGAGCGCAATGGTCTCCCGCACGAGCTCGACCGCCTCACTCTCCACGCCCACATCGGCGCGGACGCCGTGCGCTCCGATCTTGTCCGCCGCTTCGAGCAGCTTCGCGTCATCGCGCCCGCAGATGACGACATCGCCGCCTTTCTCTTTCAACTGCCTGGCGATCTCGAATCCAATTCCGGAAGTGCCACCAGTGACGAGCGCGCGAACGTCGGAGAGTTTCATGCGGGCATTCTAGCGGCGGGAGTCGCGTGTCGAGCGTCGGGCCTGACTTCCAGCCGGTGGCCACTCGCACTTGTCGGCGAGTCGTGACGTCAGCTCCTGCCTGACAGCTCGCAAGAGGATGTAACGACGCTGCACGGCGAGTGCGCACGTGTCCACCGAGGTGTAGCGTTGCGACACGCAGGGTGTCACGTGGCTGCACGGAGTCTAGCGTTGCTGCTCGGGCGCGGAGCATTGCTACATGGAGGATGTAGCCTTGCTGCACGGGCACGGAGCATTGCTACACGGAGGATGTAGCGTTGCTGCACGAGCGCGGAGTATTGCTACACGGAGGATGTAGCGTTGCTGCACGGGCGCGTAGCATTGCTACACGAGGACGCATCCTTGCTGCACGGGCACGGAGCATTGCTACACGGAGGATGTAGCGTTGCTGCACGAGCGCGGAGTATTGCTACACGGAGGATGTAGCGTTGCTGCACGGGCGCGTAGCGTTGCTACACGGGCGCGTAGCGTTGCTACACGGAGGATGTAGCGTTGCTACACGGGTGCATAGCATTGCTACACGGGTGCGTAGCATTGCTACACGGGGGATGTAGCGTTGCTACACGGGCACGAAGCATTGCTGCACGGGCACGAAGGATTGCTACACGGAGGATGTAGCGTTGCTGCACGGGCGCGCAGCATTGCTACACGGAGGATGTAGCGTTGCTGCACGGGCGCGTAGCGTTGCTACACGGAGGATGTAGCGTTGCTGCACGGGCGCGCAGCATTGCTCCACGGAGGATGTAGCGTTGCTGCACGGGCGCGTAGCATTGCTACACGGGGGATGTAGCGTTGCTACACGGGTGCGTAGCATTGCTACACGGGCGCATAGCGTTGCTACGCGGGGGGCGTACATTGCGCACGGGGTGTAGCAGTGCAACCCCAGCGATTCGCAGTCCTTACCTGCACCCGCGCGCAACCTGCGCGGCCGCTCGCGCGGTCGGGAAAAGCTCGTGCGCGGCGCGGGCGTGCTCGCAGTGCGCGTGGCCGCCCATGCGTGCAAGCCGCATCTGGATGCGGTAGTTGCCCGGGTCGAGCTCCGCGGCGCGGGTGATTGAGGCACGGCCGCCCGCTGAGAAGAGACTCATCGCCATGAGTTGCTTCGCGCTGCGGTACACGCCGATGGCCGAAACGAGGATCATCGCCACGAACGCGTACTGCCAAGCCGGCCGTGATGGAGATTCTTCCGGGATCCACAACGAGCCGATAGCCGCCCACACCAGAAACGCGGGGACGGCCAGCAGCAGGACGGCATCGAACGCGCCCGCCACGCACGCACCGGCGAGCGTCGCCAGCAACACGACCGCGGCGATCGCCTCCTCGGCATCGCGCGCGCGGCGCAACTGGCGCAATCCATCCCGCGCGATCTTGAGAACCGCAAGGAGCAGCAGCAGGAAAGCGGCAGGCCCTCGTTCGGTGAGCCAGGCCATCCAATCGCTGCTCGGCCACGGATTCGACGTCATACCCGTGTCGCCCTGATCGAGCGACGGATCATTCTTCGCCGCATGCGCAGGATAAGTGACCGGCCAATTGCCCGGACCGACACCGAACAACGGATGCCTTGCCGCAAGGAGCAGCGATCGTCCGTACTGCACGAGCCGTCCGTGCCCGCTCCCTTCCTGCGCATCGGTGACGCGGCGCAACGACTCGAGATACGGATTGTCGTCGTTCCAGTGCAGCGTGTTCGGCAGCACCAATGCCGCGCCGATTCCTCCCGCGGCAATGAGCCCGATGCCCGCCAGCCGTTTCCACGTCCGCGCATCGCGCCGCAGCGCTTTCGAAAAGAGCATCGCCGCAAACACCACGACTGCGGTCACCGCGAACGCCAGCCACGCAGCGCGTGAGCGGGTCAACACGAGCGCGACGACCACGAGGGCCGCGCCGGCGGCGCGCCACAAATACGCATGACGGCTGCGCGCTGCCATCGCGCTGAACAGGAGCAGGGGCAATCCGAACGCCGCCACGTGCGCCACGAAGTTGCGATTGCCGAGGGTGCCGCCGGGGGAGCGGTTCTCAGCGAAGAAATCGGTCCGCACGCCGTACGTCTGCAGCAGCGACATCACCGCGACGAGCATGACGGCCAGACCCAGCCCATGAATGACCGCACGAGCCAGGCCGGCGTTCCGCAGCGTTCGCGCCACACGAAAGAGCACAACGCTCGAAGCGCTGATCGCCAGCGCGCGCAACGCCAGCCATCGGTTCGTCGCCATCAGCGCCGAAAGAGCGCTAAGAAGAACGTAGCAGGCCAGAAACGCCTCGACGCGTGTGATGGCGAGGCGACCCATCGCGTGAATGAGGAGGAGTCCTGCCACGACGGCGGTCAGATGGAAGGCCAGCTCCTTCGGGACGAAGAAGCGGTCGAGCTCGAAGATGTGCAGGGTGCTGACGACGATGACGACGGCGATCGCGCCCACCTGCAAGACGCGCAGGGCCAGTCTCTCGGCACGGTTGGCCTCGGGAGGGAAGGGAGCAGCTATCGTTTCGAAGTCGGGCATCGGCAACGAGCGCTACCCTACCGCGAAACGGCGCGGCGGCGGTCAGTGTCGCTTGAAATACTGGACTTCCCGCTCGTGCGTCTCGGCTGCCGAACGCGTCTTGAACGTGCCGAGGTTGCGGCGCTTGCCGGTGCTCGGGTTCTTTTTGCGCGAATAGAGGCGGTATTCGCCTGTCTTGAGCTTGCGAATCATGGCGAATGGGAGTGCAAATGGATCGCCAGTTTCGGTGGATAAATCAGGGTCGCCGGCGGGCCGCCGGCGCTACGTTTCTCGCTGGCGCTACCTTCGCGCAGAAACTATTTCTGGTCATGCCGCGTCTAACATCAAAACAAATCGAGCGGAGGCTCATATGACCCGAAAGTTTCTAGCAGTTCTCGTTCTCTTCCTGTTCGCCGCGGCCGGTCAGGCTGGTGATCTCGTCAGCGGTGTTCGTTACAAACTTTCGGCCGGCGACCTGGCCAGCGGCATCGCTGCTGTCGAGGATTACAAGCTGGCCACCGGCGTCGATGCCGAGTATCTCAACGCGATCGGCTGGCTGGCCCGCGGCGCGGAGATGGAGGGAAAGAGCGAGGTGGCGAAGGAGTACGTCGCCGAGCTGCACCGCGAGATCCCCGTCGAGAAGCCGGACCTCCTCACTCCCTTCGGCGCCGCCATCGAAGTCGAGGGTCGGTTGATCGCCGCGCAGAACGGCCGAGGTGCGGCGATCCGGTACTTCACCGCTGAGCTGGAGCACGCAACCGCTCCCTCCCTCCGGTCGCGAATCAACAAGAACATCAATCTCCTGTCGCTCGAAGGGCACCAGCCTCCCGCGCTGGAGACTGCAAAGTTCATCGGAGCGGCGCCCGTATCGCTCGAGGCACTCCGCGGAAAGCCGGTGCTGCTCTACTTTTTCGCGCAGGGATGCGGCGACTGCCGGGCGCAGGCGCCATCGCTGACGCGCGTCTGGAAAAAGTATCAATCGAAGGGGCTCTCGTTGATCACGGCCACGCGTCTCTACGGCAGCGTCGGCGAGAACAACAAGGCAACGCCCGCCGAGGAGCAGGCGCAGATCGAAAAGGTGTGGGGCGAACTTTACGCGGGACTCGACGGCGTGCCGGCCATCATCGATACCGAGACGATGGTGCGCTACGGCGTTTCGGCCACGCCGACGTTCGTCCTCATCGATCGGAAAGGCCTCGTGCGCATGTACGCGCCAACGAGAATTTCCGAGGCGGAGTTGTCGCGCCGGATCGACGCTGTGCTGGCGGAAGCGCCGTGAACCGCGGCCGCTACAACCCGCGGACGCGGCAGGCTACGAGCAGCAGGCCCAATCCGATGATCCACGACCAGAGTGCGATCACCGGGGTGATGGCCTGGATGTGGCCAAAATGCCCGGCCAGCGCGACGATGTAGAGAATGAGACTGATGATCCAGGTGATGTTCGTCGGTGCATTGCCGCCGCCACGTGCCATGTGCTTCTCCTTCTTTTCGGGAACACTCCTGGCACTGCACGGCGCGAGCCATCGGCCGCGCTCGCTACTTCCCGGCTCTCTCGATCGTGAACTTGCCGAAGGCGATTCCGACGTCGACACCCTTACCTTTCCCGACGATGCTGAGGGAAACCTCGCCTTTCGTCATCGCGGACGCCTTCGTCGACTTGCCGGCACCGGCGTGCGCTTCGCTCTGGACGTAGGTGCCAAAGAGCTCCGAGATGCTGCTGACGTCGGTGAAAACTCCCGTGCCCTCGATCGTCGAGTGTCCGAAGGTGATCCCGCCGCCTTTCGAGGAGAGGTTCACCCGCGCATGCTGGCCGTTGTCGCACGTGATCGTGCCGCTTCCGGACGCGGTCTTGTAAAACGCCGACCACCCGCTGAGGGTGAACTTCATATGGCACTTCGTGTCGGCGAACACCGGGATCGCGAGGGCGAGGAAGAGTGAGGTAAGAACGATTCGTTTCATGACAAACCTCCGTGGAAGTCTAACCACAGAGACACAAAGGTTTTCTCTGTGCCCTCTGTGGCTCTGTGGTCAATTGCTTTTTCACGATCAATGCAACAACCCCGCCTCGCACATTCCCTCGATGACCCGCTCCCCCGCCTCGTTCTCGATCCACGCTTCGATCTCGAGGCGGTGTTTCGTGCGGTCGATCGCGCGGACCACGAAGTGCGCGGTGACCGTATCGCCGACATAGACCGGCAATAGAAAGCGCAGCGTTTGCGAGCGGTAGATTGCACCTGTTCCAGGGAGCAACATTCCCACCATCGTCGAGAAGATCGAGGCGGTGAGCATTCCGTGCAGAACGCGCCGGCCGAACTTCGTTTCCGCCGCAAAGGCATCGTCGACGTGAAGCGGATTGACGTCGCCAGTGATGGCGATGAAGCCCTGCACGTCATCTTCCGTGAACGTCTTCGTGTAGCTCGCGTGCTGGCCGATGGTGAAGTTCTCGATGCGGGGCATGTAGCCATGATCATGGCACGCAAGTTGGAATGAACGTACTCAGCCGCGACGGATTCGGGGGACATCGCAGCCAACGAAGCCGTTCATTTTGGTTCCATCAGTCGCAACTGAGGTTGGGAGCGAGTGCCCGCCGCAGGTGCGCCATCGCAAAGATTGTTCGCATGGGAGCAGGAAGATGAATTCGGAGTTCGCACCGACAGGGATCCAGGGGCTCGACTACATCCTTCTCGGCGGTTTTCCCCGCAACCGCGTCTATCTCATTCAGGGTGATCCGGGAGTCGGCAAGACGACGATGGGCCTGCAGTTCCTGCTCGAAGGAATGCGCGCCGGCGAGCCTGGCCTCTACATCACGCTGTCCGAAACGGCCGAGGAGTTGCGCGCGGTTGCGACCTCGCATGGCTGGTCGCTCGACGGCCTGGCCATCTACGAACAGATGATCGGTGAGGAAGCGCTGGCTGAAGAAGAAACCACAGTCTTTTATCCCGCAGAGGTCGAATTGGGCGAGACGATCAAAGGGATGCTGAAGGAAGTCGATCGCGTCAAACCGCGCCGCATCGTGCTCGATTCACTCAGCGAGATCCGGCTGCTCGCCCAGAGCGGACTTCGCTATCGCAAGCAGATCCTGGCGCTCAAGCAGTTCTTCTCCGGACGCAACGTCACGGTCCTCTGCCTCGACGACCGCACCTCGGAGTTCCAGGACATCCAGCTCCAGAGCGTGCCGCACGGCGTCGTTGAGCTGGAGCGGTACACGCCGGTCTATGGCGCGGCCCGGCGACGGCTGCAACTCGTGAAAGTCCGCGGTCTCGCCTTTCGCGACGGCTTCCACGACTTCAACGTGATCACCGGCGGCATCGTCGTTTATCCGCGCCTCGTTGCGGCGGAGCATCGGACGATCGCGACGCACGAGCAGGTGGCGACCGGGATTCCCGAGCTCGACACGATGGTGGGCGGTGGCCTCGACCGTGGCACGAGCACCCTGATCATGGGTCCTGCCGGCTCCGGCAAATCTGCGCTGGCGACGCAGCAGGTTGTGGCCGCGGCGAGCCGAGGCGAGAAGGCGGCCATGTTCATCTTCGAGGAGAGTCTCGGCAGCGTCCTGGCGCGATCTGCATCGCTGGGAATGCCGCTGGAGCCGCTCGTCAACAACGGGATGGTCACGATCCGCCAGGTCGATCCGGCGCAGTTGCAACCGGGCGAGTTCGCGCATCTCGTGCGCGAAGCCGTCGAAGACCGCGGCGCGCGCGTGCTCGTCATCGACAGCTTGAACGGTTTCCTCAACGCGGTGCCGGAAGAGCGCTTCCTTCTCCTTCACCTCCACGAGCTTCTCAGTTACCTCGGCCAGAACGGCGTCGCCACGATCCTCGTTTTCGCGCAGCACGGGCTTGTCGGTCACATGCAGTCGACTGTCGACGTCAGCTACCTCGCCGACGCTGTGATTCTTCTTCGTTACTTCGAGGCGGCAGGCAGGATTCACAAGGCTATCTCTGTCGTAAAGAAACGGAGCGGACCACACGAGACGGCGATCCGCTCGATGACGATGGGCAAAAGCGGACTAACAATCGGACCGCCGCTCGAAAACTATCGCGGCGTGATGTCCGGCATTCCAACCTACGACGGTACCGTCGGTCCCTCGAGAGACGCGTGACTACTGAAGCGAAGCCCAAGGCCAGCGGTCATCGATCCGACCGCATTCTCATCGTCGCGCCAATCGGGCGCGACGCGGAGCTGATGTGCGCGCAGCTGAAAGCAGCAGGCTTGAATTGCGCGTCGTGCGTGGACGTTCGTCAACTGTGCAGCGACCTCGCGGACGGCGCCGGCGCGATCATCCTGACGGAGGAGGCGCTCACTCACGAGAGCGCCGCGGAGCTGATGCGCGAGCTCTCCCACCAGCCGCCGTGGTCCGAGATTCCGCTGATCATCCTCACCGGCGCGCTTTCGTTCGAAGCCAAAGTTCATTCGTTCGATGGCCTCGTCCGCCGCACGAACGTCACGTTGGTCGACCGGCCGGTGCGCATCAAGAGCCTGATCAGCGCCGCGCAAACCGCGCTCCGCGCGCGGCAGCGGCAATACGACGTCCGCGATCTGATGCAGCAGCTCGAGGAGCGCGTACACGAACGCGACCGCTTTCTCGCCGTCCTCGGACACGAGCTTCGCAATCCGCTCGGAGCGATTCTGCTGGCGTCGCAGATGACCGATCCCGATGGCCTTATCGATCCCGAAAAGGCGCAGCTCATCGAACGGCAGTCGCGGCATCTCACCCGTCTCGTCAACGACCTGCTCGATCTCTCGCGCGTCGCCGCAGGCAAGATCGTACTGAAACGCCAGCGCGTCAATCTCGTCGAGATCGTCACGCAGTCTGTGCGCATGGTCGTGCCGATGGCGCAGCGGCAGGGAGTCGATCTCGCGCTGCGCACTCCCGAGAATCGGCTGATCGTCGATGCCGATCCCGTGCGTGTCGATCAGATCGTCACCAACATTCTGACGAATGCGATCAAGTACACGCCCGAGGGAGGACACGTTACGCTCGATCTGAGCGATGACGAAGGGCAGGCCACGATCCGCGTCACGGACGACGGAGTGGGCGTGGCCCCAGAGCGCATCGGCGGCATCTTCGAGCTCTTCGCGCAGGCCGAAAACGCGATCGGCCGCGCGCAGGGCGGGATGGGAATCGGTCTCGCCCTCGTTCGCAATTTAACCGAGCTGCACGACGGCAGCGTCGCGGCACGAAGCGAAGGCGTGGGCAAGGGAAGCGAGTTCGTGGTCCGCCTGCCGTTGGCGGCATACGACGAGCACCACGGCAGCGGCACCGCCGCCGCTCCGAAGAAGCGAGAGACGGAGGTGCATGTCGCGCGGCGAATCGCCATCGTCGAAGACAACAAGGACGTTCGCGATCTCCTCCGACTCAAGCTCAGCCGTCTCGGCCACACCGTCGTCGACGCACGCGATGGCCTGGAAGGACTGCGTATCGTCCTGGCCGAGCGCCCCGATCTCGCCCTCGTCGACCTCGGCCTTCCCGGCATCGACGGCTTCCAGCTGGCGAAGGAAGTCCGCGAGCAGCTCGGAGACGACGTCATCCTCGTCGCCGTCAGCGGCTTCGGTCAGCCCGACGACAAGCGGCGCGCGATCGAAGCCGGCTTTGATGAACACCTGACGAAACCGGCCGATGTACACGACATCGAAAATCTCCTGATGCGCCTGCCGCCGCGGAACGCGCGCGCTGCCGAAATCGTGTAGTCATCGCCGCTCTTCGGCCGACAACGGCGTTCGAATCGTCACGCGGGACGAGTTGCTCCCTCCGCTACAATCCGCGCCCATGAAGAACGATTCGACCCTCCTCCGCTGCGGCCGGCTGGCCATTCTGATCGTCGCGCTAGTCGTGCTCGCCCCCTCGCTGGTCGCCCAATCGACGTACCAGTTGCCCCCGAAGGAAGTGGTCGATGCTTTCGATGCCGCGCCGCTGCCGGAGGCGACTCTCAGCCCGTCGAAGAAGGTCATCGCACTGTCGTCGCGGCGAGGCCAGCCATCGATCAGCGAGATCGCCCAGCCGATGCTGCGGCTGGCTGGAGCACGTATCAATCCGAACAATTTCGGCCAGCATCGAGCGGGGCTCATCTACGCGATCAAGTTGAGGGCGATCGCCGGCGGCGCGGAAATCGACGTGAAGACGCCCCCGGACGCGCACATTTCCAATATCCGATTCTCTCCCGACGGCTCGAAGCTGGCGTTTCTCAACACCCGCAGCGATGGAATCGATCTCTGGGTCGCCGATGTAGCCACGGGCAAGACGACGCTCGCCACCAACCACGCCAATTCAACGGCCGGCGATGTCTTCGACTGGATGCCTGACAACGCCACGCTGCTCTGCAAGGTTGTTCCCGAAGGGCGCGGCGCGGCGCCCGCGGAACCGGCGACGCCGGCCGGCCCCAACGTGCAGGTGAGCGAAGGCAAGAGCGCGCAGGCCGCCACTTACGAAGACATGATTCGCACCGCGCACGACGAAGCGCTGTTCGAGTACTACTTCACCTCGCAGCTCGCGCTGATCAGCGCTGACGGGAGCAAGACCACGCTCGTCGGCAAGCCGGCGATCTTCGGAGGCGTATCTCCGTCGCCTAGCGGCGATCTCATTCTCGTCACGAAGATCAAGCGTCCCTTCTCGCATCTCATTCCCATGAACGGTTTCCCTGAAGACGTCGAGGTGTGGGATCGGAAGGGCTCGGTCGTCAAACAACTGGCCGACCGCCCGAGCCGCGAAGGTGTGCCGCTGACCGGCGTCGAGCCCGGCCCGCGCGGACATCACTGGCGCCTCGATCAGCCGGCGACGATCGTCTGGACCGAAGCGCTCGACGGCGGCAATCCGAAAAACAAAGTCCCGTTCCGCGATCGCGTGGTGTCGCTGGCCGCACCGTTCTCCGGGCAGCCCGTCGAGCTCGGAAAGACCGAGTTCCGCTCCGGCGGCATCCTGTTCACGGAGAAAGGCGTCGCCCTTCTCACTGAATTCGACCGCGTCTCGCGGCGCATTCGGACGTGGATCCTCGAACCGGGCGCAGAGCCGAAAAAGCTGTGGGACCGCAAGCAGGACGCGGCGTACGAAAACCCGGGCAACCCGGTCATGCGCATCGACGGCAGCGACAACCGCGGCTTCGGCGGACGCGACGGCCTGGTGATCCAGACCGGCGACTCGATCTATCTGACCGGCCAGGGCGCGTCAAAGGAAGGCGATCATCCGTTCTTCGACCGCCTGAATCTGAAGACGCTCGCCACGGAACGGCTCTTTCACAGCGCGCCCGACGCGTACGAGAACGTCATCGCGCCGATCAGCGATGACATGAAGAGCGTGCTCACGCAATACGAGACGCCGAAAGACCCGCCGAACTACTTCGTGCGCGATCTCGGATCGAACACGCGGCGCGCCGTCACCGCGTTCAAGGATCCGCAGCCGCAGCTTCGCGGCGTCGAGCACCGCTACGTAACCTACCAGCGCAAAGACGGCGTGACGCTGTCGGCGACGCTCTATCTTCCGCCCGGCTACAAGGAAGGGCAGCATCTGCCGGTGATCATGTGGGCCTATCCGCGCGAATTCGGCGACGCCGGCAGCGCCAGTCAGGTCACCGGATCTCCGAACCGCTTCACGATCGTGAGCGGTTACTCCCACCTCTTCCTGCTGCTCTCCGGCTACGCCATCTTCGACAATCCGACGATGCCGATCATCGGCGAAGGCGAGACGGCAAACGACACGTATGTCGACCAGCTCGTCTCCAGCGCCGAAGCGGCCATCGACAAGGTGGTAGCGATGGGCGTCGGCGACCGAGACCACATCGGCGTGGGCGGCCACAGCTACGGCGCCTTCATGACTGCGAACCTGCTGGCCCACTCGCGTCTCTTCCGCGCAGGTTTCGCCGAGAGCGGCGCCTACAACCGCACACTCACCCCCTTCGGCTTCCAGAGCGAGCGCCGCACGTTCTGGGAAGTGCCGGACCTCTACGCGAAGATGTCCCCCTTCTGGTACGCCGACAAGGTCAAAGACCCCATCCTCCTGATGCACGGCGAAGCCGACGACAACTCCGGCACCTTCCCGATCCAATCGGAGCGCTTCTACATGGCCCTCAAAGGCCACGGCGCAACGGTTCGCTACATAACGCTACCGAACGAAGCGCACGGTTACGCGGCGAGGGAAACGCTGCTCGATGTGTTGGCGGAGCGGATCAACTGGTTCGACAAGTATGTGAAGAACGCAGGGGCGCGGGCGGTGGCAGCGACCCAGTAAGCGCCCGCTTGCACGGGACAGGAGTGTCTGTGCAATTACAGGCGCATATTGACAGCCGCGCTTTCGAAACGTAATCCCCCCTCATCCGGCTTCGCCACCTTCTCCCCCCGAAAAGCACGGGGGGAGAAGGCGCTCGGTCGGAAGGACTGACGAAGGTTTTCAAAGCGCTACGCGCAATGAGTCGGCAACTACACAACCGGAACTTCGCCAACGACGGGTGTACTGCTACTTCACCCCATCCCTCAAGTTCACGATGTGCGCGGCTTTGATCGGCGTTGTGCCGCCCGTTACGGTTGGCGGGTCGGTGTAGACGATCGCGGAGAGGCCGATGGCGGTACGGGCCTGATTGAGGGCGGTTCGTAGCTCGTTCTGGTGGAGTGCTTTGATTGCCACTCCCGACGCCAGGCCGGGGTCGGTGAAGGATTGGGCGCCGAGGTTGGCGGCGGCGCGCATGGCGTTCACGGCCGTGCGCAGTTGGGTCACATGAACGGCTTTGGGAGGGACGCTGCCGTTAAGAGGGTCGTCCGTGAAGATGGTCGTCGTGGCCGGATCAATGGTGCTGAAGGCAGACATCGTCGCGCCATTGATTGCGCGTACTTTGTAGAGATACGTCGTATTCGCAGTGAGACCCGAGTCATTCGCTGTGAGAGCCGCGACAGTCGTCAGCGTCGTGAAGCCGGTGCTGATGTTCGTGCTGCGCTGGATTTCGTAGTTCGCCGCGCCGGCGACGGCCGACCAGGAGATCGTCACTTGCGATGTGCTCGTAGCCGAGGCCACGAGGTTTGCCGGAGCGGCCAGAGCGGCACCGCTGATCTCGAGGTGATTGGTGGTGCCGCTCAGATCGCGGTTGAGCGTGATCCACAACTCGCTGGCATCGGCGCGCACAGAGGCAAAGTAGTCGGTATCGGCAACGATCGTGGTCGAATCCAATTTGACGACAGGATCGCCGGCCGTGTAATTGCTCACGATGATCAACGGCTTGCGCAGCGTCCCGGCGCCGGCGCCGCGCGTCGTGATCGTGTTCCCGAAATCGTGAACGGAACAGTGATAACGAAAGGTGCCGCCACTGGCTGGAACGACAAACGTGATCGTTCCGAGTGAGATGTTGTTATTGGTCACACTGCCTGCTGGGGCGCCGAGAATCTCGAACGGGTGACTCGCGCTTGTATTGACGTTGAAGTGATACGTGACTCCCTGGACCAGGGAGAGCGGCGGGTTCTGTCCGGCGATGCCGTTGAAGGCGTAATAGAAACCGGGAGCCGAGACATCGAATGTCGTTATCGGCGTAACCTGGATGTTCGCATCGAGCGCGTTTCCGCTGGCTTGGAACGCAAGCGCGCCATAGACGTGGTTGTATCCGGCGGGTGCATAGGGGACCGTGTCGCCGCGCGTCACTCCGGCGGGACCGGACGTGACCACAGTGCCGGTCGCCGCGGTAAGTGTGAGCGACTGAACCGTCTCGACCTGCGCGATCTGGGCGTCCACCGGCAGCGTGCTGTGCTGCCCGAGAACGATGTAGGTGGAGTAACTCTTCTTCGGATAACCGGCCGCGGTATCGGCTGACGATTCGACGGCGCCATTGTTGATCGTGTAGGTGCTCTGGCCAGCGAATCCGAATTGCGTTTTCCAGGTCATCCGCGCGTTGTTGGTCGTGACGCCGTCGGCATAAAGATTGTCGCCGCAAGCCTGATACGGCCAGTTGTCGCCATTGGGAAGCGCGTGTCCGGGGCCGGCGCTCTGGACGCCGTCTGCCTGCGTCTTGTGCCAGTACGGCGTGATGTCGCTGCCGACACTCTGGTCGCGGGCACCGCCGGCATCCTGCTGCCTGATCATCTGTGTCTGCACGATTCCGATCGTCGCGTCGTGCTTCGACGGATTATCCGCGGTGAGCGGCGCATCGAGCCATTCCTTCACGAAGGGCACCGTATTCTGCTGCGTCCAGTCGAAGGGGCTGTTCCATGTGATGGCAGTTCCGGTGGCGTTCGTAGTAGTGAACTTGTAGAAATCGCCCCAGGCCACGCCATTCAGGTCAGTGAAGCCCTCGCCGTCGATGTTGAGCTCACCGTATGGCGCGCGGGAATCGTCCCAATACATGTTCGCGGCCACCGGCTGCCCTCCCGTTGCGGCGATCTGGTCGATGTCGTAGGTGACGGTCCACAATGGATTGTCGTGGCCGGTGGAGAAGACCCAATCGATCGTAACCGGGAGATAACGCGTGATGATCGAGCCGGAGGTCGGACAGTTTCTCGGATAGAGCTGGGTGAAGCGGAAGATGGCGTGATGCTTTCCTTCGAAGATGCGCTGCCAATGACCGGCGAATCCCATGCCGAGCGGTGAGTCATCGCCGTTACAGCCGGCATAGTGAGCTGAGTGCATGGTCACGTAGCCGAGACCGCCGTAGCCGGCGTTGCCGTACGTGGTCACGGTAGCTGTACGCGTCTGGCCGTTGGAGAGCTGATACTTGAATTCGCGAAGCGCACCACCGTGCGATCCGCCTTCTGTCTCGTTGTCGTTGTGCGCGAGCGACGCCACACGCGGCTGACCGCTGCTGTCGCGCCAGGTAAATCGGTCGCTGGTGATCGCATGAACCACGACGTCATGCTCGATCTGAATCGGGCTGACCGCAGACGCGGTGGGCTGGCCGAGAACGAAATCGTCGAAGTACGTCGCGCTGGCATCCGTGTGCGCGGCATCCTCATCGCTCTGAAGGTTGATGCGGTCGAAGTCGGCGGCGTTGAACGGTGCCTGGCGAAGATCGATCGTCACCTGACGCCAGACGTTCTGAGCCATTCCCCCACCGCTGACGTACGTGTCGAGGGCCGCAGCGCTTCCGACGAACGCTCCGTTCAACTGCAAACTGAAGTGGAACTGCTGCCCCGAAGCGGTGCCGCCGTTGACCCAGAAACGAAGGACCGGCGTGTCGGAGGTATGCAATGCCGTGAGAACGCCTCCAGGTGCATGCGCAAACGAGAGCGCATTGAAACTGTGGCCGAGGATCGACGCTGATTTCGTTCCGGTGTGAACGAACGCCGTGGCGTTCGGGTTCGTCCCGCCACCGAACGAATAGTCCGCAAAACCATTCTGCAGCGCATCGTCATAAACCGTCAGCGTCTGCGCGTGTGCCGTCAGTGCGAATACCGCGGCCACAACTGCGAACACAATCCGAGTAGTTGCCCTGCTAACCGCCGCGTTTGCTCTCATCTCACCTTCCGGAACTGGTGATCATCGTAGCCGAAGACGAGACTGCAGCCTCGAGCGATTGATCCGCCGCTACACCGCGGCCGCGATCGCATTCACCAGTTCCACCGGCTCGATCGGTTTGAACAGGTAGACATCGAATGGGGTATCGGCCATACCGGCGCGGCCGGCGGGAAAGGCGCTCAAGGCGACGATCTTCTGGTTCGGCAGTTCCTCACGAATCTTGCGCGCCAGCGTGTAGCCGTCCATGTGCGGCATGGCGATATCCGTAATGACGAGATCAAACGTCCGCTGCTTGATCGATTCGAGCGCTTCCGGTCCCGATGCCGTCACCGTCACCTGCGCGCCCGCGCGGGTAAGCACCGTGTGCACCAGCCTGCGGCTTTCGACGTCGTCATCGACGAGAAGAATCGTCACGCCGCCCAGCTTCTTGGGAAGATCCGCGACTGAAGGAAGCGAGGAGAATGCGATCCGCTCGGGACGCGGTGATGCCAGCGCACCCAGCGGCAGCGTGACCGTGAATGTGGCCCCCTGATCGCGGCCTTCACTCTCCGCCGCAACCGTCCCGCCGTGCGCCTCGACGAGGTATCGCACAATCGACAGTCCCAATCCCAATCCTCCGTGAACGCGCGTCCTCGGGTTCTCGGCCTGCCGGAATGGCTCGAACACATACGGCAGAAAGCCGGGATCGATTCCGGCACCACTGTCGGTGACGGCGATTTGAAGATGAGACGACGTGCGCCGCGCACGAAGCTTGATCCGGCCGCTTCTCGGCGTGAATTTCACGGCGTTCGTCAGCAGATTCCAGACCACCTGTTGCAGCCGCGTGGCGTCGGCGACGATGAAGCCGAGCTGTGGCCCGAGCTCCTTCTCGATCGTGATCATCTTTGCATCTGCGCTCGGCCCCACCGTCTCGACTGCCGCGGCGAGCACATGGTCGATCTCGACATCTTCAACGGTCAGACGCAGCTTCCCGGAGACGATGCGCGACACGTCGAGAACATCGTCGATGAGCCGGGCCTGGAGCTGCGCGCTGCGATTGATCGATCCCACCGCGTCCGCGAATCCCTGATCCTCGGGTTGCATGGTCGGAAGTAAACGCGCCCATCCGAGGATGGAAGTCAGCGGCGTGCGCAGCTCGTGCGAAAGCGTCATCAGGAACTCGTCCTTGGCGCGGTTCGCTTCCTGCGCCGCGCGAACCGACGCCTCGGCGCGGCGGCGTTCCTCTTCTGCCTGCAGTCGTGCTTCGCGCTGCTCCAGGAACGCCTGCTGCACTTCCTCCGCACGCTTCCGCTCCGTCATGTCGCGCGTGACTTTCGTGAACCCGCGAAGCACTCGGCGCTCGTCGAAGATCGCGGTGATGACGACATTCGCCCAGAAGCGAGTGCCGTCCTTGCGCAGGCGCCAGCCTTCATCCTCGACGCTGCCGCTCTCGCGCGCGATCTCGAGCTCACGCGCCGGCTTCCCGTTGCGCTTGTCCTCCTCGGAGTAAAAGTCGGAGAAGTGATGGCCGATGATCTCGCTTGGCGCATACCCCTTGATCCGCTCGGCGCCGGCGTTCCAGGTCATCACGTGGCCCTCGGGATCGAGAAGGAAGATTGCGTAATCCTTCACCGAGGCCACGAGCAGCCGGAACATCTCCTCGCTCTGGCGGAGTCGCTCGTCGGCCTCCCGCCGCTTCGACAGGTCGCGTGTCACCTTGGCGAAGCCGCGGAGCTCGCCGCTCTCGTCGTGTACGGCTGTGATCACGACATTCGCCCAGAAGCGAGTGCCATCCTTGCGCAACCGCCACCCTTCTTCCTCGAAGACACCAGTTTCCCGCGCAACCTCCAGCTCCATCGCCGGCTTGCCGTTCTCAATGTCCGCCTCGGGATAGAAAACCGAGAAGTGCTTGCCGATGATCTCGCTCGGCGCGTAGCCCTTGATGCGCTCGGCACCCGCATTCCACGTCATGATCTTCCCGGTAGGATCGAGAAGAAAGATTGCGTAGTCCTTCACCGAGGCAACGAGCAGCCGGAAGGTCTCCTCGCTCCGCCGCAGGCGCTCCTCCGCTTCACGGCGTTGCGTAAGGTCCCGCGTGACACTCGCGAATCCGCTGATCTTGCCGGCCGGACCGCGAACCGGTGTGATGACTGAGCTCGCCCAGAAGCGCGTAGCGTCCTTCCGCAGCCGCCAGCCCTCATCTTCGGCGCGCCCTTCCCTCGCTGCCTTGTCCAGATCCGCCTGAGGCTGCCCCGCTGCGATCGCGTCGGGCTCGTAAAAGCGCGAGAAGTGACTGCCGACGATCTCCCCCGCCTCATATCCCATCGTCCGCACCGCTCCCGTATGCCACGAGCGAACGGCGCCGTCCTTACCGATCAGGATGATGGCGTAGTCAAGAATCGCATCGATGAGAACAGGAAGCTCAGCCTGCAGATCCGTATCCGTCATAGTTCAGTCGTTCGCCAGGCAAGCCTATCCCTAGTCCCCAGCCCACAGGATCAATGTACTCAAAGAGCGCGCCATGGGCGTGAACGGCTGACTTTGCGGCTCGACCGTGCGAGTGATCGAAGGTAGCTGGTTCTTTCGCGGAAGCGCTTTGGACTGCGGCAGCGCCAGCTGCCGCTTTCGAACACGTGATTCAAAGCGGTGGCTGCGCCACCGCACTCCACAGCGACTTCGTCGCGAAAGACCCAGGCGGGATTCGTTTATCGTCGCCGCCACAGCGATAGGGCCAGGCCGAGGATCAGCAATGAGAGTTGGATGAAGTTGACAATGAATGCTGGTGGGGCTCCGACCCTGACAAGCGGGATGTATTCGAGGATGACTCGTCCGCCGAGGTGCTGCAGCAGAAGCAGCGTGAACAGGAAGGGAACCATGCTGCGGTAGCGAATCAGGGCGAATACGCACAGCAGACCGATGATGATGTGCGCGAGTCCGAGGAGAGCCCAGAGAGCGACTAACGACTGGGCGGCGGGGGCCGGGTAAGCGTCGAGAGGGATTCCGTCGGCTCCGGTCATCACAAGGCGTCCGTTGATGATGGAGTTGACGCCGATGACGGACTTCAGCAACGCGAACAGGCCGAAGAGCCAGAGCGCGAGTTTCTGCCCGCGATAGTTGTTGTCGAAGGACTTCGGCAGCAGGAGCTCGAACATGATGGGAAGAAGGTACGTTGCGTGAGATGGAGAGTTTCGGCGGTCCGATTGAAAACGGATAGCTGGTCGGGGGTCGGAGATAAGGTACGCACGACCTCGCTAGCTGGGGGATCGACCCTCGACAGCCGGCACCCTTGATGAGTGGTAAGTGACCCTATCTGCGTTGTCCGACAACCGCCCCCCCCCACTTGGCTTCACCGTTGCTTGGTCCCAATAACCCAGAAGGTGAAGGGTGTGGTTGACGAAGAAGTACCGAACGAAGACGCGCGGCGCGCGCTGGTCGTCGACGACGACGCTGCAATCCGAATTCTTGTGTCGCGCGTCCTCAGCCGGCGCGGCTTTCTGGTGGACGCCGCTGCTGACGGCGCCGAGGCGATCGAGGATCTGCTGGAGCACGATTACGACCTGATCACGCTCGACCTGATGATGCCGCGCATCGACGGATACGGCGTCGTGAAGTATCTCCAGGAGCATAAACCGGAGCTGTTCAACCGGCTGATCGTGATGACTGCGTTCGGGCCGCACGCTCTGGAGAAGATCTGCCCGCCGGTCGTGCGCATGATTCACAAACCATTCGAGATCGACGAGCTGGTGCGCGAAGCGGAGGAAGCGATCGCTTCGTAACCAGTCCGTTAGACGCGTTCTCCCTCTTCGAGCGTTCGCCTCTTCGCGTGTCACATCTGCCTGTCGAGGCCGCTAACCCACGTAGACAGAATGAGATCGGGAGGCGTACTGTCGAATGAGTCATGCGACGACTACTCCCCATTTCCCTCTTTCTCCTGTTCGCCCCTACCCTCTTCGCCCAGCAGCAGCCGTTCTCACTCGCCATCGATGTTGGCGATCGTTTTACGTCCGGCACCCTTGCTGACGTGCGCTTCACGATCGAGAACATCTCCGACCAGGACCGCACGAATGTCTTCCTCGACATGTTCCTCGGCAACGGCTCCGCGATGACGAAGATGACGCCGTCCGACCCGGCGACGGACTGCTCGACGCTCAATATCGGACAGTCGCGCGTCGGCTGCCGGATTCCCCTCCTCGCCGCACACACGAAGAGCGAGGTCACAGCCACCGCTCACTATCCCGATGCCGGGCACTATGGAATCCGGTTCTTCTCGACGATCGAGATCTCTCGCGACGCGACGTTTTATCGAGAGTATCCCGTGACCACGGCCCTGGACGGCGGCCCGGGTTCGTTCCGGCAAGCGATTCTCGACACGAACGCTGAGTGCCCGGCAAACATCCCATGCCGGATCGACTTTGAGATCAGCGAGCCGGTACCCGCCGAGGGGTGGTTCACGATCGCACCGAAATCGCCGTTACCGGAAGTGGTGGCGCCGGATATCGCCATCGACGGCGAGAGGCAGACCACCATCAGCGGCAACACGAACCCGAAAGGGCCGGAGGTCTTCCTCGACGGCCGCGGTGTCGACACCGCCGACGGCCTGACCATACTCGGCGCCAGAGCAATGGTGCGCGGCCTGGCCATCGGTGGCTTTCCCGGCAATGGCATGCTCGTCCTCCGGTCGGCGATGCTGGTCGAGGACAACTACATCGGCATCGATCCCGCCGGTACTATTCCAGTTCCGAACGGACTGCGCGGCATCATGGGCGATGGTTACGGCGCCGAAATCCGCAACAACGTTCTCAGTCACAACACGCGCAGCGGAGTCTTTCTCTGGCACAACGCGAACATCCACGACAACCGCATCGAATCGAACGGCGCCAGCGGCATCTTCCTCGGCGGCGAAAGCGGCTTTGACGACAGCGTCATCGTGAACAACACCATCACGGGCAATCACGACTTCGGCATCGCGGTGCCGCATCGGAATCTCGTCGACGTACGCGCGAACTCGATTGCCCACAACGCCGGAGGCGGAATCGACGTCGGTCTCGACGGGCGGACACTGGAGACCGACGATTCATTCGTGGGTCCCGTCGTTGCGCCGCATATCGAATCGGCGCGGTTCGACGCGGCAAGCGGCGACACGATCATCGACGGTCCTACGCCGTTCGGCTTCTCTCCGCGGACGATCTATCTCTATGCGAACACGACTCTCGATGCCGATGGGTTTGCCGAAGGAGAGCGCTTCCTCGGATCACCGCAATTCGCAGGGGGCCGCTTCACGCTGCGCGTACACGAGGATCTGCGCGGACTATTCGTCGACGGCAACACGACCGTAACCCAGAACGACCTGATCATCACCCACGCCACCTCGGAATTCGGACCTCCAGTGCGCGTCGAGTAGCGATTCTCTATCGCAAGGCTCTTCCGCGATTGCCCGCGCGTGCGCGCCGCGGTAGCGTAGCGGCTGTGCCGCCGCGCGTGACCGTTCTGTTGGCGACGTACAACGACGAGCCGTTTCTCGGCGCGGCGATCGACTCCGTGCTGGCGCAGACCTTCTCTGATTTCGAGCTGCTCGTCGTTATCGATGCTTGCACCGATCGTTCTCGCGAAATCGTCGAGAGCTATCGCGACTCGCGCGTTCGTCTCCTCATGAATGAGACGAACCTCGGTCTCGCGGCCTCCCTCAACCGCGGATTGGCGATCATCGCCAGCGACTACGTGGCCCGTCTCGATGGCAACGACCTCTGTTTCCCGGAGAGGCTGGCCCGGCAGGTGGCATATCTCGATGCGCATCCCGAGGTCGCCGTCGTCGGATCGCAGGCGACGCTCATCGATGTCGCGGGACGAAGAACCGGCGATATGCGCCGGCCGGTCACCGACCTCGGGTTGCGCTGGCAAAGCATCTTCGGCAGTCCTCTCATCCACAGTTCCGTGATGTTCCGGCGCGCCATCGTGTGGGACGCGCTCGGCGGGTACGACGGGCGGCATCGTGTCGGCGAGGACTTCGAAATGTGGAATCGCCTGGCGAAGGAGCATGGCATGGGCAACCTCCCCGAGAAGCTCGTGGCCTACCGCGACGACCCATACTCGACGACCGGCGCCGAACGACACCCCGAGCGCGACAAATATCTGAAGCGCAAAGCGCCGATGGTTTACGAGAACCTGCGCCGGGAGCTGCGCTGGGACGATGTTCCCCGCCGGTGGGGGGAGTGCTGGGTCGAGACCAGCGATGCACTGATCCCGCAGACGGCCGATGCCGTCCGCGACGCCGTAGCGATGATCGAGTGCTGCGCGGAACGCTTCGCCTCACTGCATCCCGAGGTCGCCGCGAATGAGGAAGTCATCGCGCATCAAGCGGACATGCTCGCTCTCGCGCTAGTCAAGGCGCCGGTAGCTGGCCGGCTGTTCTCGCTGCAGCTTTGGAAGATGATTTGGCACCATCACCCGAAGACGGCGCTGCGCGTGCTCCCCCGATTCACGACCGTTCTCCTCTTGGGTCAGGGCCCTCTCCGTTTCCATCGCGTACTTAGACGGCGCCGCGCCGATCGCTGGCGGCTTAGGGCGACTTCTCCGAGGTAGCCGAGTATTGATGCATCTCCGCCAACTCGCGGTAGAACTGCGACCACACTCTCATTCCTTGACGGCTGTCGAACCGTTCGACGGCTGACGCGCGGGCGGCCGCGCCGAGGCGGCGGCGCAGATCCGGATCGCGAGATAGCATCATCATCGCAGACGTCAACTCGGCCTCGGAGTCAGGCGTGACAACGAGACCCGTCTCGCCGTCCACGAACAGTTCGAGAATCGGCTCGATGCGCGTCACGATGCATGACAGTCCCTTGAACATTGCCTCGATCGGCGCTGCGCCCCATCCCTCAAACAGCGACGGGAAGACGAATGCGCCGGCCATCTCCAGGCATGCACCTACGTCGCCGCGATTGCCCAGAAAGCGTACGCGGTCGCGAATGCCCAACTCGGTCGCGAGCGTTTCGTGAGCACCGGCCTGCGGCCCTTCGCCGACGAAAACCAGGTACGCATCCGGGAACGCCGCGGCCACTTCTTTGAATGCACGCAACAGCACCGTCTGGCCCTTCTCCGGCGACAGCCGCCCTACCGTCAGATAGACGAATGCTCCGGCCGGGATTCCAGCCTCTCTTCGGATGCGGCGGGGCTCTTCGGGATCGCACTGAAGCCTCTTCTGATCGATCGAGTTGTAGATCACGCGTACGGCCGCCGGTGAAAGACCGAGGTTCCGTACCGCCGATCGTTTGACGCTCTCCGAGATGGCGATGAACAGCGGGCGCGTAGCGCGCGCCGTCCATCGGTCCAGCCGCTTGAGCACGGCCATCTTGTACACCGGCCACCCTCCCACACGAATCGTCTCCGCATCGTAGGTGGGCATGTGCAACGTATTGACGATGGGAATCGAGGGACCGAGGAGTGTGGAGAAACGTGCGCTCAGGTCAGCATCGAGAAGCCGGGTCTGAATGAAATCAGGGCGTCGCGCACGGAGAATGGGGATGAGCTTCCACGGCGCAGACAGCCAGGGCCGCCTGCGAGGAAGGTTGAGGCAGATCGTCTCGATGCCGGAGCTCCGAAAGTCGGCGGCCAGGTCGTCGGGTGGATGCAGGTAGCAGACGATGTGGGATAGCTCGTCACTCGTGGTGTTGCGCACGATATTCAAGAGCTGACTCTCGGCCCCTGCGCGCGTGAGCGAAGTGATGACGTGCAGGATTGTGATCATTAGGAAGTCAGAGAATTGGCCGGGTTGCGGCGGCTACGATCCTACGACACATCGCGCGCCTGAATCGTTACACAATCCAGTGCGAAAGCGGCCTTCGGATCAAAGCAGACGTTTTACCGATGCCGGCGAACAAAGGCTTATCCGCAGATGACGCAGATTGAACGCAGATGAAAAACGGTTTTATCTGCGTATCATCTGCGTCATCTGCGGATCGCAAAGGAGTAACCCATGCAGAAACGCAAACTAGGAAAATCCAACCTCGAAGTCTCCGCCCTCGGCCTCGGTTGCATGGGATTGAGTTTCGGCTTCGGTCCGGCTACTGAGAAGCAGGAAGCGATCGCTCTCTTACGCGCGGCCGTCGAGCGCGGGGTGACGTTCTTCGACACGGCGCAGGTTTACGGCCCTTATGCCAATGAAGAGGTGGTCGGCGAAGCGCTCGAGCCATTCCGCGAGCAGGTGGTCATCGCCACGAAGTTCGGCTTCGCATTCGATGCCGAGGGGAAGCAGATTGGACTTTGCAGCCGGCCGGAGTACATCAAGCAGGTGACCGAGGGCTCTCTCAAGCGGCTGCGGGTCGAGGCGATAGATCTCTACTACCAGCATCGCGTCGATCCCAACGTGCCGATCGAGGATGTCGCCGGCGCGGTCAAGGAGCTGATCGCCGAGGGGAAGGTCAAACACTTCGGGCTGTCCGAGGCGGGCGTGCGGACGATCCGGCGCGCGCATGCGGTGCAGCCGGTCACAGCACTCCAGAGCGAGTACTCGCTGTTCTGGAGAGAACCGGAGGACGAGATCCTGCCTACGCTCGAAGAGCTAGGGATCGGCTTCGTTCCCTTCAGCCCATTGGGCAAGGGATTCCTTACGGGCAAGATCGACGAGACCACGACGTTCGACAAGACCGACTTTCGCAACACCGTTCCTCGCTTCAATGCCGAGAACCGGAAAGCCAATCAGGCGCTGGTCGATCTGGTGAGCACGATCGCGGCGAAGAAGAAGGTGACGCCGGCGCAGATCGCGCTCGCCTGGCTGCTCGCGCAGAAGCCGTGGATCGTCCCCATCCCCGGCACCACGAAGCTCCACCGCCTCGAAGAAAACCTCGGCGGCGCGAACGTCGAGCTAACACCGGACGATCTCCGCGAGGTCGAGAGCGCCGCCGCACAGATCAACGTCCAAGGTGCGCGATACTCCGAGGGCGCGCAGAAAATGATCGATCGGTGATCTCGCGCGCGTCTCTGTGGTTGGAGTCTCAAAAGACTTCACCACCGAGGCACAGAGGACACAGAGAGGTCCTTGCGCCAAGCCCTCACTTCGCATCCGCCGTCGATCCACGCACTTCATCACTTCTCCGAGGGAGGGCCGCCTGCGGTTGGAGAGGATTGTGCACGCACCGATCGTCACAACCTTTCATAACTGGATCGAGACTCATTCGTCGCATCAAACCGGAGGAGGAAACCATGAGAATCGCCGTCGCGTTGTTGCTGTGCGCCCTTGCCCTGCCGATCTTTGCTCAGGAAATGGAGCAGATCCTTCTGCCTGTCGCGCCCTCAGTGGTCATGTGTGCCTACAACTCGCGCTTCGAGACCCGCCTCGTCGCCTACAACCAGAATACGCATAAGGTGAAGGCGGCATGCGCCGGCGATGGCTGCGGCGAGATTGGCTCCACCCAAGGGATCGAGATCGCGGGCAACGCCGCCTCAGTGCCCCTGCCAACCTTCCTCTACGTGCCGAAAGCAGACGCGGACGGCCTGCGGATGTCACTCCTCGTGGAAAGCGGCGACCGGGACAACCAGGAAGACCACGCCTTCGCGGAGTTGCCGATCGCGCGTGCCTCCGACTTCGTCGGCACGAAGATGACCTTCGTCGGCGTGAGGATGGACCCGGGTTACCGGCAAACGCTGCGCGTCTTTGGCCTGGACGGCACCACCTTCGGGAAGGTCCAGGTGCGTGCCTACGACCTGTCCACCGAGAAGCTGGTGTATGACGAAACGATGTGGCTCTGGCCGCTGAGCGACGAGCGCAATGAACAGGACCAGGCACTCAGGCCGTCGTTCACCATGGAGTGTGATCTCTCGTCTGATATCCCCGCCAACGGTCGTCACATACGAATCGAAATCGAACCGCTGACTGAGGGGCTGAAGTTCTGGGCGTTCGTCTCGGTAACAAACAATAAGACGCAGCAGTTCTACGCGATTACACCTCGCTGAGTTGAGGGATTCCGTTGACTCGGTGACGAAGTGGGGCTCTACGCCCGGGCCTCACTTCGCCTCGGCCGCGGCAGTATTGATCGAGTCCCATACTTCCGTTTTCTCGGCGGTGTCGTACGCCGCGGCGATGGCCTTGTCGAAGTACTCCTTCGCCTTTGCCGGATCGCCCTTCGCCGCGTACACCTCGCCGAGGCCGGTGTAGACGCGCCAAAGCTCCCGGCTGGTGGGGTGCGCGGCTGCGTAGTTGTTCAGGTAACTGATCGACTCGTCGTACTTCTTCGCGCCCAGCGGGACACCGTATCCCGACCCGATCGTCTCCGCCTCGGTGGCGATCGACGCGGCGCGATCGCGCAGCTCCGCGGCTCCTTTCGCATCCCCTTTCTTCTCCAGCACCGCAGCCTTCGTGCGCAGGCCGCCGTACGTCGTACCGAGCGAGAGCGAGTGATCGGCGTAGGTCAACGCGGTGTCAGGGTCGCCGTTGCGCAGTTCCCAGCGCGCCGCGGCCGCCCACGCATTCGGATCCCAATGCTTCCCGCCCCGTAGGGTGTCGCTGATCGAGGCCCGGATGGTGGCCTTGAGATCGACCTCGATCTTGATCGGAACGCGCACCTTCTCCCACCGCAGGGAGGCGATGGCGGAGCTGTTCGTCACGTCGTCGAACCGATAGGTGAGCCGCTCCTCGGAATCGGCTGACGTCTGCGGCGTCACCGTCACACGCAGGACATCTTCGGATGGGTCGTAGTTGTAGACGCCCCAGTCGCCGGTAAATTTGCTGAAGATCATCGTCCACTGCGACGCATCCGGAATTGCGTACAGGGCGTACGTGCCGGCCGGCAACAACTGCCCTTCGATTTTGACAGGCGTGGAGAACGATATCGTCGTGTTCTCGTTCGCGCCCGTGCGCCATGGCGAACCGTATGGCACGAGGCCGTTCCATATCTTTCGTTTGTTCACTGCGGGACGGTGATAGTTGATGGTGACGTCGGTGAGACCGATCGTCTGGCCAACGGTGGCAGCGGGACTCGGCTCCGGCAGTCTGATCGCCGACTGCCCGGCGACGTTCAGCGCGGCAAGAAAGAGGGCGGTTCCGATCGCAATGTTCTTCATGGCCGCATCTTAGAGCGAGCGCGGAGGGCCTTCCTGTATCGATCATGTAACGTGCAGCGAACCGGCAAGGCGGGTCGAGACGCGCGCCGCCCGTTACAGGATCTCTTTCACCGTCTCCGGAGGCCGTCCCACCACCGCCCGTCCGCCGCGGACGACGATCGGGCGCTCGATGAGGATCGGATGCTCGGCCATCGCGCGCAGCACCTCATCGTCCGGCGTGGCGTCGCCGAGGCCGAGGGCCTTGTACTGCGGCTCGCCGCGCCGCACGATATCGATCGGACGAACGCTGAGCAGCTTCACGATCCGGCGCAGTTCGGCGACGGACAGCGGATCCTGCAGATATTCGCGGACCGGCAACTCGACGCCAGCCTCGCGAAGGAGCGCCAGTGCAGCGCGGCTCTTACTGCAACGAGGGTTGTGGAGGAAAAGATCAGTCATGGCTTCTTCGGCGATTCCTCATTCTTTTTGCGAGTCGTCGCCGAAGCCTTCTGCGCGAGGGCGCGATGCCGTTTGGTGGCGGCTGCTTTATAACCGGCGGTCTTGCGCCGGCGGCCGAGCGCTCCCCTTTGTGCTGGCGTCTTTGCCATGCAGGCTCCTGCGAATTCTCGAGGTTGACGCCTCCAAAACTCACAGGCCTGGCGCCACCGTTAGATGGTAGCGCACTCGCGCCCGTGGAAAATCCACAATCGATTTTGAACCACAGAGACACAGAGGTCACCGAGGTTGTCGCCCGATGCACTCCCGAACAATACTCTTGACTCCCAATCTCCCCGCCACTATCATTAACCAGATGGTTAACAGTCCTCTGCATCTCGACCGCGTCTTTCATGCGCTCGCCGACTCGACGCGGCGCGGGATCCTGGCGCAGCTCGCTCGACAGGGTCAGTCGTCGGTTGGAGAGCTTGCCGAGCCGCATGACATGTCAGCGCCCGCCATCTCGAAGCACCTTCGTGTACTGGAGGAGGCCGGCCTGATCGAGCGAGAGATCGATGGCCGCGTCCATCGCCTCAGCCTTGGCTCGACGCCGCTCGATGAAGCGACGCGGTGGATCGAGCAGACGCGGAAATTCTGGGAATCGCAATTCGACTCGCTGGAGCGGCACCTCCAGCGCAATCCCCATTGATCGGAAGGAAGAGTGTTCAATGAATGACGCAGCCGTTGTCGTCCGCAGAGTGTTCCGCGCCTCGAGGGAGCGGCTCTTCCGCGCCTGGAGCGACCCCAATGAGCTGATCCAGTGGTTTTCGCCGGAGGGATATCGAAACCCTTCGGTCGATGCCGATGTGAAACCGGGCGGATGTTTTCGAATCGCCATGCAGAAGCTGCCAGATGGGGAGCCCTTCTTCGTGAGCGGCGCATACCGCGTCGTGGAGCCACCGGCTCGCCTCGCGTTCACCTGGACCTGGGAAGACCCGAAGTTAAACGTTCGCGACACTCTGGTCACCATCGATCTCCTCGATCGTGGGGAGGACACGGAGGTCGTGCTCACCCATGAGCTGTTGCCGGTCGAACGACGCGAATCCCATTCGCAGGGCTGGAATGCCATGCTCGCAAAACTTGCCACCACCATTGATTGAATAAGGAGACGAAACCATGAAAGCAATTGATCCGATGTTGATGGAGTTCGAACAGGAGTCAGCGACGACCCGCCGCTTGCTCGAGCGCGTACCAACCGAAAAGCTCGGCTGGCGCCCCCACCCCAAGGCCCGCTCCCTCGGCGAGCTCGCCAATCACATCGCCAGTTCGCAAAAGCGCGTTGCCGCGGCCATTCAAACGACCCCGTACGATCTCGGCTCCGGCGGCGACGGATCAGTCCCGGCGAACGCCGCGGACATCGTCACGACCTTTGACTCCAATGTCGCCGACGCGAAAGGAATGCTGGCAGGGATGAGCGACGCCGATCTCATGTCGGTGTGGGAAGGCCAGGTCGGCGGCCACACGGTCTTCAGCGCACCAAAGATCGGAGTCATCCGCGCCATTCTCCTCAATCACACCTATCACCACCGCGGACAGTTGAGCACCTACCTGCGCCAGCTCGATGTGACCCTACCGTCGGTCTACGGCCCGACAGCAGACGAGAATCCGTTCATGTAGCAAGGGAGTGCGGTCGTCTCGACCGCGGACCCTCGGGCGTCCTCGCCCGAGGGTAGTCAGGGCGGGGGTCGAAGTTCGGGCGTCGGGTGTCCGAGCGACATAGCCAGGGCTTGTTTTTCAGATCAAGACCCGTTTCAACTTTGGAGCTATCAGGCCGGATCCAACCACCGAGGCGGGACGCCCCGGTGGCCGCAGGCGAGACGCCTGGCGAGACGCCCGCACTCCGAACATCTCGCGGCATAAGCACCCCACGAACGGACTCGATGCTTCGTGTATCGTCCTACGTATGGAACGGAACACGATCGTCCTCGCGATCGACATGCACTTCCCGGAGCCCCGCACGTGAGCCGCACGCTCCTCGCGGTCTTGGCCGTGCTCGTGGCGATGGTGTCGTTCCAAACGGGCGCCTCGCTGGCCAAGCAGCTGTTTCCGCTCGTCGGACCAGTGGGAACCACCTCACTGCGATTGGGTTTCGGCGCGCTGATCCTCTGCGCCATCTGGCGTCCATGGCGACAGAAGCTGACTCGCGCCGAGCTCCGGACCATCGTCATTTACGGCATGGCCATGGGCGGAATGAACCTCTCCTTTTACATCGCGCTCAAGACCATACCGCTCGGAATCGGCGTGGCAGTCGAGTTCACCGGGCCGCTGGCCGTTGCGGTGATCGCGTCGCGCCGCGGCATCGATTTCGTGTGGGCCGCGCTGGCTGCCGCAGGGATCGTTCTCATCCTCCCGATCTTCCGCGGGTCGCCATCAGTCGACATCCATGGCGTCCTCTGGGCACTCCTCGCCGGCGCGTGCTGGGGTGCTTACATACTCGTCGGCCAGCGCGCCGGCGCCTCGGTTCACGGCGGAACCGCCACCGCGTTGGGCATGGCCACCGGCGCGCTCTGCGTGCTGCCGTTCGGTGTTGCCATCGCCGGCAAACCGCTCCTGAATCCAGCGATCCTGCCGATCGGAATCGCCGTAGCCATCCTCTCAGGCGCGTTCCCGTACTCGTTGGAAATGATCGGCCTGAAGCACCTGCCGGCGCACACATTCGGCGTCCTGATGAGCGTCGAGCCGGCGCTCGGCGCAGTGATCGGGCGCATCCTGCTGCAGGAAAAACTCGCGCTGCTGCAGATCGTCGCGATTGCCTGCGTCATCGCAGCCTCGGTCGGCAGCACGCTGTCAAGCCAGCGAACAGCTCCCGTCAGCGACGTCGCCTGAACGCTGCCATCACCCCGACGGTCAGCCCGAAAAGGTCACAGGATTGAGCAATGCCGTAACCGACGCCCTACAAGCGTCACCGTTTTGGACCTCACTGCGAAACCGACGTCATGCTAGCTTTTCGCGGCAATGAGCGAGCTCGATTCTCCTGAAACGTCATCGCTGCTGCTGAAGACCGGCCGGCTCCTCTTCGCTCTGACGGTCGTCGCGTCGGGGATCTACCAACTCGTGACGGCGCGCTGGGTGAACCTCGTGCCCGTGAATCCGGCTCACCTCCCGCCGCTGTGGTTGGCCTACCTGTTCGGCGTGCTCCTCGTTCTCATCGGCGCAGGCTTACTCGTCAGGAAAACGTTATTGCCGGCCGCCATCGCCCTCGCGACGCTTCTGCTCGTGCTGTTCTTTGGATTCAGCCTGCGTGTAGCGATCCCACACGCCTCGATGGGATACGTATGGGTCGATCCCTTGATGATCCTGGCGATCCTCGGCGGTGTGAGCCTCGTTGTGTATCCACGCGAGGGATCATCGGCCAGCTCGGTCGACCGCGTTTTCGAAAAGGCGACGCACTTCGTGCCGTGGGCGCTCGGCGCATTCCTGGCCTATTGCGGCGCCTTACACTTCCCGTACGCCAAGTACGTTTCGGGCCTGATCCCGCCTTGGATTCCGGCGCACATGTTCTGGACTTACTTTGCAGCCGTCGCGCTGATCGCCGGAGGGATCGGCGTCGTTGTGCCACAAACAGCCCGCCTGGCGGCGACGCTGTCAGGAATCATGCTCTTCAGCTGGTTCTTCCTCGTTCACATTCCCCTCGCCATCAACACGCATACCGTCAGCGAGGTCTCACGCGGATTTCAGGCGCTCCAGGACAGTGCCGTCGCGTTCATGCTGGCCGGCACGGTGCACATTCGGAAGAGGAGTGATCAATGAAGCGAAACGCCAGGACGTTTGAGTTCACAAGCTTCGCGGTCGTCATCGTGCTGGCAGCCGCGTTGGCCGCGCAAGCCCAGGACGTCAAAACCCCGTATCCGAACATGGCTCCGCTTGACCAATACCTGATGGAGCGAGATGCCGAGATCGCGCTGGCGCGGAGCGCTGCTCCCGATTCCATCTCACTCGATGCCGAGGTTATGGTCCTCGGACAACATGGTTACGAAACCGCGGTCAAAGGCAAGAACGGTTTCGTGTGCCTGGTGGAACGATCATGGGCCTCCCCGCTCGATCATCCCGACTTTTGGAACCCCAAGCTGCGGGCTCCGAACTGCTTCAACGCCGTGGCGGCGCGATCCTATCTCCCACTGACGGTCAGAAAAACCAAGGTGATCTTAGCGACACGATCCAAAGCTGAGATGGTCAAGGACATCAAAGCCGCTATCGACAAGAAGGAATTGCCGCCGCCGGAATTGGGCGCGATGTGCTACATGATGTCGAAGCAAGGTTACCTGAACGACGCCGCCGGGCACTGGCACCCCCATCTGATGTTCTTCCTTCCACCGACAGATCCTGCAACCTGGGGCGCAGGCCTGCCCGGCGCCCCGCTTTTGAGCGCCTCGGACGATCTGGGCCGGATGACCGTGTTCATGGTTCCGGTCGGGAAATGGTCGGACGGGACGGCTGCGTCTAAAGAAGAGCACTGACCGCGGAAATGCGACCAAGTCGATTCAGGCGTGTCCCCAATGCCGGCCCGAAGGTCTGGCCCGTCGTCTCCGCGGACCTTGCGAACACCCCCGCGCCCAAGCGCTCGCCCGTTTCCTGCGGACGAAGATGGACCGACGTGATGATCCAGGCGGCAATGATCGGCTCTGGAACCATGCACGGAACTTACTGCACGAGACCGGTTACTTGGTACTCGGATCCGCCGATGACGATGTCGTCAACGATTTTTTCACAATCTCTCGGCGCGTCCTACCCGCCGCCTCACTGACTCATCGCGCTCGTCTTCTTCGATGCCGTCGACGCTGGCGCGGATTTCCTTTTCGATTCGAGGGAGAACGACTTTCTGCAGCGCGTTGACGAGTTTCGTCGTCTTTCGCATGGCCGCCGAGAGGCGCATGACGGCGATCTCTTCCTGCGCAAGCGCTACGAGATGCGGAACGAGATCGGTGAAGGCTGCGCCGCACTCGTCGAGCGATTCCGTGGTTGCGGCGGCGCCGTAAAACGCGCGGTATGGTTCAACCGTTGCGCGGAGTTGCGGGATGCGCACGCCCATGACCGAGGTGTCGCGGCGAGCAATGATCTGCCGGACTGGTTGAGCGAGTGCCACGGCTTCAACGCCGCGCATGCCGAGCTCCACGCGGGCGACGCGAAGGCGTAGTTGGGCCTCAGCATACTTCGCGGCGACGACGGCGCGAAGATCGTTGCGCAGCCGCTCGCGGCGTGCGATCTCCCGCAGCAGCACTTCGCGTTTTCGATCGAGCAGCTCCGCGCTGTGCCGCGCCGCGGAACGGTCCCGGCGAAGCTCGAAGAGACGCGATCGGGTCGCCGCTCCGATCATGACGCGAAGTACTTCTCCAGAATTGGCGCGCGAACGCGGATCATCTCGGCGCGTGGCAATTCACGCAGCACGCTCCAGGCGCGATCCAGAGTCTGCGCAATCGTCCGCGATTCATCGACGGCCTGCGTGAGCAACTCCCGTTCGAAGCGTTCTCCGAATCGGAGATACGTCCGTTCGATCTCCGTCAACTCGTCAACGCCGATGATCGACGCCAGCCCGCGCGCGCGCTGCACGTGCGCAACCGCCGCGTAAAGTTGCTTCGCCACGTCCGAATGATCGTCGCGCGTACGGCCTTCGCCGATGCCATCCGACATCAATCGCGACAAGGACGACAGAACCGCGACCGGCGGATAGACGCCGCGCCGTGCAATCTCGCGATCGAGCACGATCTGTCCCTCGGTGACGTAACCGGTGAGATCAGGAATGGGATGCGTGAGATCGCCCGACGGCAACGTGACGATCGGGATCTGCGTGATCGATCCGGGCCGGCCGGCGATCCGCCCGGCGCGTTCGAAGAGCGAGGCGAGATCGCTGTAGAGATAACCCGGGTACCCTTTCCGGCTCGGCACCTCCCCTCGGGCCGCAGAGATCTCACGCAGCGCCTCGCCGTAGTTGGTGATGTCGTGAAGAACGACAAGAACGTGATAGCCAGCGTCGAAGGCGAGATACTCGGCCGCGGTCAGTGCCAGGCGCGGCGTGATGAGACGCTCAGCGGCCGGATCTTCGGCGAGGTTGAGAAATGCGACGAGACGTCCGCGCGCGCCGCTAGCCTGCAGGCCGGTGAGATAACGCGCGGCCGTGTCGCGTGGCAGACCAAGCGCCGCGAACACCACTGCAAATTTTTCCACGCCCGGCGCGCGCGCCTGCCGGATAATTTGCATCGCCAGATCGTCGTGGGCGAGTCCGCTCTCGGTGAAGATCGGAATCTTCTGGCCGAGGACGATGCTGTTCAACGCGTCGATCGAAGAGATCCCGGTCTCCAGGAAGTCACGCGGATACGCGCGGCGGCACGGATTGATGGGCGACCCGTTGATCGTGCGGCGTTCCTCACATGCCGGCGGCGGCAATCCGTCGCGCGGACGTCCAAGCCCATCGAACACACGCCCGAGCAGTTCCAGACCGACGCTGAATCGCATCGGCCGGCCGTGGAAGCGAACCCGCGATGCGTCGAGTTGCAAGCCATCCGTCACGCCGAAGACTTCGACGATGGCGCCCTTTTCCGTCGTCGACAAAACGCGGCCGGGACGCGTCTCGCCATCCGATCCGACGAGATCGACAAATTCGTGAAAGGCAATGCCTGACACGCCTTCGACAAAGGCAAGCGGACCGCGCAACTCGGCCAAACCGCGGCGCTCCAGACCAGCGGTGGTCATGACGGCGACTCCGTCTTCATCCGCTGCAGTGCCGCGAAGTCAGTCGAAACCGGCATTCCCTCGCCGATCTGCTCGAGACCTTCGTGTCGTACGCTCATGAACGTCTCCAGCAACGTCATCTGGCGGGCCGGCGCGCAGAACGCATCGCTTACGTCATACGCGTCCTGCTGAAGAAAACCCTCCTGAAACGCGCTGGAGAGCTGCAGCAGGTATCGCTCGCGCTCGGGGAGGCTGTCGACGCCGACGAGGCGCGCGGTCTCCTCGATCAGCGACGCCTCCTCGAGAAATCGCAGCGCGCCATCGCGCGTCGCGGCCCACTCTGGCGACACGTTCTCCGACCACCAGCTCGTCACACCCGGCGGAACTTCGCTGTACGACGACCGTGTGCTCACGGCGGGAAAGACGCGTGCGGCGGCGAGCTGGCGATCGAGCGTCCAGAACGTGCGCACGAATCGCGCGGCGTGCCGCGTCACCGGCTCAGTGAGATCGCCGGCTGGCGGAGAAATAGCGCCGATGATCGTCAGCGATCCATGCCCGCCGGAGAGCGTGACCACGCTGCCGGCGCGCTCGAAGAATGCGGCGAGCGCGCTGGAAAGATACGGCGGATAGCCTTCCTCAGCTGGCATTTCGCCGAGTCGTCCCGAGATTTCGCGCAACGCTTCAGCCCATCGTGAAAGCGAGTCCGCGAGGAGAAGGACGTCGTAGCCGAGGTCGCGGTAGTACTCGCCGATCGTGACGCCGGTGAAGAGCGATGCCTCCCGCGCTGACACCGGCATGTTCGACGTGTTGGCGATGAGGATGCTGCGCTCCGCGAGCAGACGCTTCGTGCGGGGGTCGACGAGGCGCGGCAGTTCGTCGATGAGCTGCGTGATCTCGTTTCCGCGCTCGCCACATCCGACGAAGATGATCACATCCGCTTCGGCCCAGCGACAGAGCTGATGTTGTGTGACGGTTTTTCCGGTGCCGAAGCCGCCCGGCATGGCTGCGGTTCCGCCGCGCACCAGCGGGAAAAAGGTGTCGAGCACGCGCTGTCCGGTGATCAGCGGCGCGTCTGGCACAAGGTGCTCGCGCACTGGGCGGCGCACACGCGCGCGCCACTTCTGCAACATGGTCAGCTCGCGGCCATCATCGAGTCGCGCGATGGCATCCATGATCCGGCGCGGTCCCGCTGCCGCAATCCAGGCGAGCTTGCCACTAATCCCGGGAGGAACGGCGATCGGGTGCGCGAGCACGGGCGTTTCGAGCACTCGCCCGAGCACATCGCCTTCATGCACCTCTCGTCCGGCTTCGACTTCGGGGATGAAATCCCACAATTTCTCGCGATCGAGCGAGGGCATCTGCGCGCCGCGTCCAATGAAGTCGCCCTCAGTATCGGCGAGGCTCCGCAGTGGACGTTGCACACCATCGAAGATGCCGCCAAGAAGGCCGGGCCCGAGCTCGATCGAGAGCGGATCGCCGGTTGCGAATAGTGGATCGCCCGGCGCGACACCTTCGGTTTCTTCGTAGACTTGAATCGTCGCTTCAGCGCGATCGAGGGCGATGACTTCGCCGATGAGCCGCTCATTCCCGACGAGCACGACTTCCCGCAACGCGAGCGGTACGTTCGCGCGGGCGCGCACAACCCAGCCGGAGATTTCTGTGATGCGGCCCGCGATATCGCTCATGGCGTGTACATCCCGCTCAGCGCGTTGCGCCACTCCGGCTCCTGGCGGCTCGCCCGCGCCTCGAAGCTGTTATCGAATGAGACGTCGCCAATCGTGACGATACAGCCGCCGGCGATCGGTGCGGTGGTGACTTTGACGTCGTCAGAAACATCGACGAGAGTGCGATCGGCGGCGCAGACGGCAACTTCGCACGTCCCGCGCGGAAATCGCGACACCGCCTCACGAATGAGCGCGTTGAGCTGTTCGCGGCGCGTGGCCGGCGGGCCGCTCGACCATTTCGTCCGCGCCGCTGCGGCCACGCTCTGAATCCATTTCTCCCGCTGTTCGATGACGGCGCGCCGCCCATCCCACTCCTGCTTCGCCATTCGCTCTTCGTTCATTCGCCGTGCGGCGCTCAGCCGCTCTTCACGATCGGCGATCCCGACGTTTGCGGCTGCGGCGTCCGAACGGATCGACGCCAACTCGACCGCAGTCGCGGCGTCGATGCGCTCGGCTTCCGCATCCGCTTCTTCGTGGATCGCGGCAATGATCGAGGCGGGACTGCCGAGCGTCTGCATCACATCCTCGCCGGGAGGGCGACGATCAGGTTGCCGGGCGATGGCGCGCGCGCAAAGTCGGCCGACATGATGACCAGTACGCCGGCGTCCACGCGAGTGAGCGCGGCGTCAGCCTCTTCGCGCGTCGCGCAAACGACGCCGTCGATTCCCGCCAGCGCGAATCCAACGACGTCTTCAGGCGAGCCGATTACGAACGGTTTCATCCAAGCCGCCCGAGGATCATGATGGCAATGATCAATCCATAGATGGCGATGCCTTCGGCCAGACCGACGAAGATCAGCGCGCGGCCGGCCGTCTCCGGCTTCTCCGCAATCGCTCCCATCGCTGCGGCGCCCACGACCGCCACCGCATACGCCGCTCCGAGTGCGGCGAGGCCCGCGGCGATCGCTGCCGCGACGAATCCCCATCGCACCACCTCCGGCGGAACCGGAGCCGCCACGCGCGCCGCTTCCGGTGCGGCGAACAGCGGAACGACAACAAGCGCGACGACGACCGGCACAATCGCCGCGATCGTCCACAGTAGTTTCTTACGCATGACGTTCACTCCCTGGCCGCAGCGTCAGTGGGGCGTACCGTTCGCCGCCGCCGCGGAAGAACTTCCCGAAAAACTCGTAGTACTCGAGACGAAGGACCTGCACGGACACGGTCAGGCCTTCCAGCAGAATCACCAGCACGTTGCCGGCGACGTGAACGACGATCGACAGCACGCCGCCGAAGCGCATCGCCGCGATCGTGTCCGCCAGCGCGAAGATGGCGATGAACACGCCGGCGTGTACGGCCGCAAACGCGGCGATGCGGACGAAGGAGATCGTGTTCGCGAAAAACGAGAACAGCGTATCGACCAGCTCGACCGACGACTCCAGCGCGCGCAGCCACCAAGGCGTGGCGCGCACGGCGGGACGCGGCCTGCTCTCAACATCGCGACCGAGCCATTTCATCAACGGACCGGCCGCGGCGATGACGACGATCGCGCCAATCCCGACGTACGCGATCACACTGCCCGGAATGCGCACCGTTGCCGGCACGAACGCGCGCGCCAGGAGCACCAGAATGATCCAGTACAGCATCGCCCCCGTGGCACCGCGCGGTCCGTACAGTGCCTCGCGCATGTCGCCGCTGCGCCACCGATTGATGATGTTGAGCACGAGCCCCGCGGTCACGACGAACACGCCGAAGACGACTGCGATCATCATGAACCGTGGCAGATCGCGAATCGGCTCCAGCCACAGCGCCGGCATCAGGCCGCGAATGCCGAACAGGCTCCCGTACAGCAACCCGAAGACCGCCGACGCGACGCCGGCCTCCATCAGCAGAATGCCGTAGTCGAGAAACCTCGGCAGGTATCGAAAGAGAAACCACCCCGCCAGAAAGAGCACCGCACCGTGCCCGGCGTCCCCGAACATCAGTCCGAACATGGCGAGGAATCCCACGGCGAAGAATGCGGTCGGCTGCACTTCCTCGTACGATGGCGTGCCGTAGATGTCGATCAACTTCTGAAACGGCCGCAGAATCAGCGGATTGCGATGGAGGATGGGAACGCGCAGCGTTCCTTCGCTCACGCCCGGCACACTCGCGACCGGTTCGATCTCAACGATGGCATGCCCTTTCGTAGCCGTGCGGACGCGCGCTGCCAGCGGCTCCGCGCTGTCGCGCGGTACCCATCCCGAGATAACGATGAAACGGCCGGCCGCTGCAAAGAAGGTCTGCGCCTGCAGGAGGAGCATGGCCGTCTCGGCGCGCCGGGCAATCCGGTCCAGTACTTCGCTCGACCGCGTGCGCTCCTCCTCGAATGCGCGTTGCGCATCCGCAACGACGCGTTCCGCCCCGGCCAGCTCGCGCGCAAGCCGTTCAGCATCGAGATCGGCTGCCGACTTCGGAAGCGTCACCGCTCTGGCGCTGGCGAGGCGCATCGCTTCGTCGAGGCGCGCCCGGTTGTATGCGGGCACGGCGGCGGCGAACAGCACTGATCCTTCGCGCTCGTGAAGAGAGACCACGGCGTGCGCGGATGGCGCGAGCATTTCCGCCATCGCGGGCAGCGCCTCCGCGGATTGCATGCCGAGTCGTATCGCGGCGAAACGGAGGGCAGCCAGCCGGTCGATGTCGAGCGATGCCAGGCGAAGGCGTTCCGCGTCGTCGCACCATTCGCGCGCCGCGGTCAGCCGCTCGCTGGCTTCGGCGTTCGCGCGTACGAGATCCTGCACGCGCTTCTCAATTGGCTCGAGAATCAGAAGGGTACGCTCCCGCTCGACCGCAAAGTCGGCGAGATCGTCACCGTCGAGCGCACCGGTCGCCTCTGCGCGCGGAACGCCGAGACGATCGGTGGTGGTGCGGATGCGGTGAACGACGTCGCGGAATCCGGCGTAGAGCTCGCGCACGCCGGGAGGAGACGCGTCGTACGGCGCGTGGCCGTGCGCGATGTCGACGAGATGAAGCAGCCCCTCGCCTGCGATGGCACGCGTGGCAACAGCCGCGTCGCGGCTCGGCACCTGCGCGCGGAAGTGAACCATCGGCACCGAGCGCAGCATAGTCATGCTCCGACCTGCGATGCCGCCATCGAGCGGATCATCGCCGCATCGAGGCGCTCATCGCCCATCCGCTCAACGAGCGCCCTCACCGCACGCACTTCCTCCTCGGCGAGAAGAATGACGGCGACTGCAGAACCGAGAAGAAATGGCCTGCCGATGAATGCGCGGTGGCAGAAGCGCAGCCGCTCGCGGCGGAGAGCGGTGATGTCCGTGATGTTGCCCGGCGCGACGCTTGCCAGTCCGTACCACTTCGCGCCGCGGAGAACGAGCTGCGCTTCGCGTTCGCGGACGACGAGCTCGATGAGCCGGCGCGCGATCGATTCCTGTTTCGGAAGGCGGCGCGCTTCTTCGAGCAACCGCCGCGACGCCCAGCGGTCGAACGCAAGCTCCGCGGCGGCGAGGTCGGTCCCGTGTACACGTGCGACACTCCTCGCAATCTCCGCGTAGGGCGTCGCCGCGACCTGTGTCACCAATTCGTTCAGCGTCGGGGCGTCGGGAATAGGAAACGATGCAAAGGCCCCGAGGTCGATCCAGAGGCGCGCGACCCGATCGCGATGTCCGTTCGCGACGACGCGCCAGAGCAGCTTGACGTTCTCGATTTCGTGCCGTTGAAGCATCGCGCGGAAGAGTGGGGCGCCGTTGCGGTATCCATCGATAGCGGTCTGATAAACCCGCAACAGACGACGCAACGGATCGTCGAGTTCTAATGCGGCGATCGCGCGCTGGATGGCGGCGGCGTCGGTTGCGGCGAAGAGAGGTGCCGCGCCGGCGCGTGTCAGCAGGCGGGACTTCCAGGCGCGAATGCGCGCGTGCGCGTACGCAAGTGAGCCGCGCGACGGCGTTCGCGCTCTCATCGCGCCACCTCGCAGACCATACGAAGGACGAGTGCGACAGCATCATCGAACTTCCGTTCTCCGGCCGCGGCGAGCGATGCCAAGTACTGCTCCTGCTGTTTTTTCAATTCGCCGATGCGTGCATCGCCTTCCGCGCGAATGCCGTCGAGCTCCCGATCGAGAGCGTCGGATTCTTCCTTCAGATGCGCATCGATCGTAGCATCGCGTGCCGTACGAGCCGCGAGCGCGTCATGCTCGCGCCGCTTCCCGGCAAGCGCCACGCGAGAGCACGCTTCCTCGTCCGCCGACACGATCGCCTCGAGGTCGGGATGCATCCATGCCTCCGCCGTAACAGTGCAGCAGGAGCACTTGCCGCGCGATGCCGCCGCTCACCGATCGGTGTGATCGCCGCTACTTCTCAGCGCCGTTCGGCATCAACCACGTTCCGGACGTTTTGTTCAGCTTGTGGCAGTACGTGCATTCGCCCTGGAACTGCTTTACGAACTCACTTTGGTCACCTTCCGCCAGATGCACTCCGTGCATCAGTGGTGCGAGCGGCGGCATGGTCTTCGAGCCGGCGGCGTGGCATTTCACGCACGAGGCAGGAACGTCCTTCACCGCCGCCGTCACCGCCGGATGTTTCCCCTTCAGCGTCATTCCTTTCGGAACAAACGTCTGCATGGCGGCGAGTCTCTTCGGATCGACGCTCCCGTTCCAGCGGGCAAGTAGAACACTGATGCGAGTGTCCGCGCCGCCAGCCTTCTTCGTGTGGCAGTCGACGCAGCCGGCGGGGTAGACGTCTTTAGCGTTGATGCCCGGAATCGCGCGCGGCGCGGCAGCCGCGGAAAGGGGCAACACGGCGAGAAGGAGAACGGCAAGACGATAGTGCTTCATCTCTTAAATGTGCGCCCTTCCGCGGCTGCTGTCTGTGATGTTTCTTTCGCCAAGCGGAGCGCCGCGTCACCTGCCGGCGTTCATAACGATACCATTCGCCTCGATGACCGCTCGAGCGATCAGACGGCCATCGCTGTTCCTCCGGAGGTTTCGAGTCGTTCCAGAAAGTTCGTGATCTGCGAACGCACTTCCGCTTGGTGGCCGAGGAGGAGATGGCCGCCGGATCCGAAGCCGATGAATGTTCCGTTGTGTATCTGCTCGGCGGTGTAGAGGCCGCCTTCGTAGGTGCCGTACAGATCGTCCGCCGAGCTGATCAACAGCGAGGGAACGCGAATGTCTTCGAGCTGATATCGCTTCAGGGTGGTTGAAACGACGCTGTCGTTCCAGATGCCTGCGACGCGTCTGCTGATGGGAAGAATGCAGTGCAGCATCTGATCGACGCTTCGGCGCTCGTCCGGCGTTGCGTTCCGGTAAGCATCCACCGGCGTCCCGAGAATGGTCTTGAGAAGAGTCATCCGCGCGACTTTCGTCGCGGTCCAGAAGAGAAAATCTGATGCCGCGATCGTGTTCAACACGCTCTCGAAAATGGGCGACAGAACGCGAACGGTGGCGCGCTGCGGTGCGTACGCCAACGGCACAATCAGCAGCAGCGCCGAGCAGCGCTCGGGATGGCGCAGGCAAAACTGCATGGCAGACGGACCGCCGGCGGAAACGCCGATCACTGGGACGCGGTCCAGCTGCAGGGCATCAAAGAGTCGCAGGTGCGCATCCGCCTGGGCTTCGGCTGAAGCGTCGGCCGGAAGTGGAGTGCCGAGGTAACCGAAGCGCGACGGGGCGACGATGCGGTAGTGGTCGCCGAGAAAGGCGCGCCCGAGGTCGAGGCCCTGATCGAAGCCGCCGCCGGCGCCGTGGATGAGCAGGACTGCCGGTCCGTCGCCAGACTCCGCAAACTCGATCGGCCCTTGCTCGGTATCGATGATCTGCCGGTCCGCGTCGATTCGCCGCCTGGCTGCTTCGATGTCCTTGCGATACGCGGTGTACGCCAGCGCGGTGGCACCGGTTGCGATGACTCCAGCCGCTCTGAGAAATCGGGAGATCGCTGATCTCATAAGAAGACCTCCTCAGTCATTTCGCTACGCGCGCGTGCGCACGAGCTTCGCCGGCCCGCGCCCCGCTCTTCGAATCGATGTCTCCCGCGCGAGCAGTCCGAGCTCGCGGTTCGTCATCCGGCGCCCGAGGTCGGATTGCGCGACGATGCCGACGAGGCGTCCGTCGTCGTCGATGACCGGGAGATGGTGGACGTGGTTTTCCCGCATCACCTGAATCGCGTCTTCGAACGTCTCGTCGGGGTTGATGGCGACGAGCGGCGACGTCATGACGGCCGACGCGGGAAGCTCCGCCGCGTTCCACCCTCGGGCGACCGCGCGGCAGGCGATGTCGCGGTCGGTAACGATCCCGACGATTTCCTCGCCGCTGACGATGGGGACAGCGGCGCAATCGTGATCGAGCATCAGCATGGCTACGAGGCGGAGCGTCGTCGCCGCATCGCACGTGGCCGGATCGGGAGTCATGGCATCGCGGACTTTCATCATTTGAAGAAGATGCGTCTGCAGCCGCACGAACGCCGCGGCATGCAGCACACGTGTGTGTGACAGCTGCCAGCGCGCGGTGCGCGCGAATGCCTCTACCTTGATTGCATGACCAGCGCCGCGGCAATCGAGACTGCGCCCGAGGCTGTTTTTTGTGCACGCGGACTGACGAAGCTCTATCGCATGGGCGACGTCGAGGTGCAAGCTCTTCGCGGCATCGATCTCGATCTGTTCGAAGGCGAGTTGGTGGTACTCCTCGGTCCTTCGGGCAGCGGCAAATCGACGCTGCTGAATATCCTCGGCGGGCTCGATGCTCCGACGGCAGGCAACGTCCGGTTTCGCGATCACCATCTCACTGCCGCGGACGAGCGCGCACTGACACGATTCCGGCGCGAGCACGTTGGCTTTGTCTTCCAGTTCTACAACCTCATCCCCAGCCTGACCGCGCGCGAGAACGTCGAGATCGTGACCGAGATCGCGGAAAAGCCAATGCGTGCGATGGATGCGCTGGCTCTGGTCGGCCTCACAGAGCGCGCCGATCATTTCCCGGCGCAGCTTTCCGGCGGCGAGCAGCAGCGCGTGGCGATCGCGCGCGCGGTGGCGAAACGGCCCGACGTTCTCCTGTGCGATGAACCGACGGGCGCGCTCGACTACGAAACGGGAAAAATCGTGCTGAAGGTGCTGCAGGACGTGAACCGCGAGCTCGGCACGACGACGGCCGTCATCACCCACAACGCTGCCATCGCAGGAATGGCCGATCGGGTCATCCGCATGGGCAGCGGCACGATCATCGACATCCGCACGAACGCGCGGAAGATCTCGCCGGAGGAGCTGACGTGGTAATGCTGCATCGCAAGCTCTTTCGCGATCTGCTGCACATGCGCGGGCAGGCGATCGCCATCGCTCTCATCGTCGCATCGGCGGTGGCAACCTACGTCACGATGCGCGGCGCGTACGAATCGTTGCTGATCTCGCAGCGCCTTTACTACGACACCTATCGCTTCGCCGATGTCTTCGCCTCGCTCAAGCGTGCACCGGAGCCGGTTGCGCAGCGCTTGCGCGAGATCGACGGTGTCACCGCGGTCCAGACACGCGTGGTTGCGAATGTGATCCTCGACGTTTCCGGCCTCGATGAGCCGGCGAGTGCCGCGCTGCTGTCGTTGCCGGATGACGGCGAGCCTCGGCTGAACAACGTCCACGTCCGGAGCGGCCGCCTTCCGGTGAACGCGGATGAAGTCCTGGCCAGCGAGGCGTTTGCTGGCGCGAACCGGTTGCTTCCGGGCTCGCACCTCGCCGCGATCATCAACGGGCGCTGGCGAACGCTGCGCCTCTGCGGCATCGCCATCACGCCCGAGTACGTGCAGGAGACGCGCGGTCAATCGTTTCCCGATCATCGCCGATTCGGAATCCTGTGGATGCACCGTCGCCACCTTGCCGCGGCCACGGGGATGCAGGGCGCGTTCAACGATGTGGCCTTCGCGCTGGCGCCAAATGCGTCGGAGGCTGAGGTGATCGCGAGCATCGATCGGACGCTGGCCGGCTATGGAGGGTTGGGCGCGTACGGCCGCGACGAGCAGAGCTCGCATCGTTTTCTCCGCGACGAGCTGGCGCAGGACCGCATCACGTCGGTCGTCATCCCGGCGGTCTTCCTCGCCGTCGCGGCGCTGCTGATTCATCTTCTGCTCTCGCGTCTCGTGGCCTCGCAGCGCGAGCAGATCGCGGTACTGAAAGCCTTCGGCTATGAAAACGGCGCCGTGGCGATGCACTTCGCCGCCTTCGGTCTGGTGATCGTTGCCATCGGCTCGGCTGCCGGCATTCCCATCGGCATCTGGCTCGGGCGCAGCCTGACTGATCTCTACACGAAGTTCTTTCACTTCCCGGCACTCACGTTCCACGTCAGCACAATGGCAATTGCAGTCTCGACCGGCACGACGATTCTTGCGTCGCTCATCGGCGCGTTGAGTGCGGTCAGACACGTCGTCGCACTGCCCCCGGCTGAAGGAATGCGCGGTGAAGCGCCTCCACGGTTTGGATGGGGTCTGCTCGATCGGACACAAATCATTCGCGCGGTGTCTCCGCCGGTTCGAATGATTCTTCGCTCGCTGCAGCGGACGCCGTTGCGGACAGCGATGTCGGTTCTGGCGATGGCCACTGCCGGGATGATTCTCGTCGTCGGACAGTTCTCGTTCGACGCGCTCCAGTCGATGATCGACGTGCATTTCCGGGCGGCGCAGACTGACGACGCCACGATCGAATTGAACGAAGCGCGTGGCGATGACGCGCTGCACGCGATCGCGCGCCTGCCCGGCGTGACCCGAGTCGAACCGCTCCGTGTCGTGCCTGTACGCATACGCGCCGGGCATCATTCGCGGCGGATTGCACTGATCGGGCTCGAGCGCGGCGCGGCGATGCGCCGCCTGATCGGCATGCATGGCGAGGAGGTCACGCTCCCGGCAAAGGGACTCGTGCTGACGACGAAGCTGGCGCAGATCCTTGGCGTCGGAGCCGGCGACGACGTCATCATCGAAGCGTTGGTGACTCCGCGCTCGATCGCATCGATGCGCGTGGCGTCGCTCGTCGACGAGTCGATCGGTATTTCGGCGTACGCAGTGCGGGAGGATGTGAACCGCTTCATGCGCGAAGGGCCGTCGCTCTCCTCCGCACAACTGGCCGTGCAGCCGCAACGCGCCGCGGAGCTCTACGCCGTCCTCAAGTCGATGCCGGGCGTGACGTCCGTATCGCTGCGCGAGGCGATGCTGGCCAGCATGAAGAAGACCATCGTCGAGAACATCTACATCTCGGCGTCGATGATCGTCGCGTTCGCTTGCGTGATCGCATTCGGCGTGATCTACAACGGCGCGCGCATCGCCTTGTCGGAACGAGGCCGCGATCTGGCCAGCCTGCGCGTCCTCGGTTTCTCCAAAGGCGAAGTGGGAGCGATGCTCCTCGGCGAGCAGGCGGTACTGACGCTGACCTCGATTCCGATCGGCTTCGCTGCGGGCTGGCTGCTCTGCATCTACATCGCCCGGAAATTCGATTCCGAGGTGTACCGCATTCCGTTAATGATCAGCGGGAGGACGTATGCGGTCTCGTTCCTCGTCATCACGCTGGCGGCTGCCTTCACGTCCATCGTGGTGCAACGACGGATCGGCCAGCTCGATCTCGTGGAAGTGCTGAAGACCAGGGAGTGATGATGAAGATGAGCAAACGCAGATGGAGCGCAGTGGCGGCGGCAACGATCGTCATCGCCGGCGCGGCGTGGGCACTGATGCCTGAACCGGTGCAAGTCGACGTCGCGAAAGCGAGCCGCGGGCCGCTCGAAGTCAGCATCGTCGACGACGGCGTGACACGCATCCGGGAACGGTATGAAGTCGCGGCACCCGTCACCGGCCGGCTTTTGCGCGTGGAGGTTCACCCCGGCGACGAAGTCGGACCCGATACGCCGCTCGTGCATATCGAAGCGGCGCCACTCGACCCGAAGCAGGAAGCACAGCTCGCAGGGCGGCTGCACTCTGCCGAACGCGCCGCGAGCGAGGCGCAAACTCTTCTCCGGCGCAGCCGCGACGCAGCCATCCGCGCGCATGCGGAGACGCAGCGGATACGGAAGCTCGCAACCGACTCGATCGTCTCCCGTGATTCGCTGGAGGCCTCGCTCACCGCGGACGCAATGGCGGCGAAGGAGCAGGAAGCGGCTCGCTTCCGTGCCGAGGCAACTGCATACGACGTCGCTGTGGCGCGGGCGGCACTCGGACTGCTCGCCGAAACGGAGGTCGTGGTCCATTCGCCCGTGCGCGGGCGCGTTCTTCAGGTGATGCACGAGAGTGAGAAAGTCGTCGCCGCCGGAACGCCTCTGATCGTGGTGGGCGATCCGGCATCGCTCGAAGTCGTGGCGGACTTTCTCTCGACCGATGCCGTGCGCATCCAGCCCGGCGCCAACGTGCGGATCGAACATTGGGGCGGTGCACGTCCGCTCGCAGCGCGCGTTCGCCTCGTCGAACCGGCCGGGTTCACGAAGATCTCCGCCCTGGGCGTGGAAGAGCAGCGTGTCAACGTCGTGTGCGATGTGATCGATGCACCCGCCACTCTCGGCGATCAGTACCGCGTGGACGTTCGTGTCGTTCTGTGGCGCGGCGAGACAACAAAAGTTCCGGCCACGGCGCTCTTCACGAGCGCCGGCACATGGAAGGTGTTTGCGATTCGGGACGGCCGCGCACGCATGCAGACCGTTGCCACCGGCGAGATGAGTGACAACGAAGTCGAGATCATGAGCGGCCTGCGGCCCGGTGACACGATCGTGTTGCACCCCTCCGATCAGGTTCTCGATGGTGTGCGCGTCTCCGGCAGGAGATAATTGCGAATGCTGAACGGCGTCGAGGAAAAGACGTTCATGGCTCTGGTGATCGGCGTCTCGATCCTCTTCGTGTGGATCCTCTGGCCGTTCTATGGTGCC
>Ga0247666_1000069_pt1 | contig 53937 bp, 50 predicted proteins | sample CNK07_metaG_FD_183025 | JGI IMG/M metagenome (GOLD analysis project Ga0247666, IMG submission 183025) | Soil microbial communities from Purdue University Martell Research Forest, Indiana, United States - CNK07 | ecosystem: Environmental > Terrestrial > Soil > Temperate forest > Bulk soil...
TTCCGTCCGGCGGCGGCAAGTGGGTCGTCGAAGCGCCGTACGTGATGGCTGCCGCCAACGCCTGGCACATGCACCTCGGATGGACCGTGCAGATCTACAACGCCGGCGAAGCGCTACCGAACCTGATCAATCCCTTCTGGATGCTCCCGCTGATGGGCATCCTCGGCGTCCGCGCCCGCGACCTCGCCGGCTACTCGATCCTCCAAATGCTCTTCCACGTGCCGATCGTGATTCTTCTTTGCTGGCTGTTCGCGCAGACGCTGTGAAAGGCGAGTGGGTGTTAGGAAAAGAACCGTCGATGGTCGAAAAGAGCCGTCGATGGCCAAAAAAGAGCCGCCGATGGCCAAAAAGAGCCGCCGATGGCCGAAAAGAGCCGTCGATGGCCAAAAAGAGCCGTCGATGGCTGAAAAGAACCGTCGATGGTCTAAAAGCACCATCGATGGATCAAAACGAGCCATCGATGGATCAAAACGAGCCATCGATGGATGAAAACGAGCCATCGATGGATCAAAAAGAGCCGTCGATGGGTCAAAACGAGCCGTCGATGGATCAAAACGAGCCATTGATGGATCAAAACGAGCCGTCGATGGATCAAAACGAGCCATCGATGGCCGAAAAGAGCCATCGATGGATCAAAACGCACCGTCGATGGATCAAAACGAAGCGCCGATGATGTGAAACTCAGCTACGGCGGTGCTAACCACGGCTCCGACGGCTCACAACGCACCCGTTCAGGAGAAACTCATCGCTTCACGCGACGCAAAGGAATCGCTGAACGAGTGTGGAGAGATACAGGCTGGAAATGCACGAAGGATGAGACGCGTCATTTGCCAGTTTCCCACGCGTTCTCACACACCCCACTCCCTACACCCCACCCCCCCAGCGCACTACTTCAAAAACTCCATCAGATAGTCCGTCGCCTCTTTCGAGCGCATCACCGACAGCTTCTCGATGATCCTGCGCTTCATCTCGGGGACCTTCTCGCTGCGGGCGAGGTCGACCAGGGCGTGCCCGTTGTTCTGGATGAAGAGTGATTCGATGACGGCGTTGCGTACTTCGGGGCGGGTGTCGGAGTTGTAGAGCGAGAGGAGAAGATCGCCGGAGCGGCCGCCGCCGAGGAGGCCGAGGTTGCGGATGGCGGTGACTTTGAGCTCCAGCACCTTCTCATTGCGCGCGATGTCGGCCAGCTTCTCCGAGTTGCCGCCGATGAACATTGCTTGCAGGATCTTCTTGCGGACCGGCACCGCCGTCTCGGAGCTGTACAGATCGGCCAGCTCGTTGCGCGCGCCGATGACGCCGAGTTGCAGCACGGCATCGGCGCGCAGCTCGGTGTTCGTCTCGGCTTTGGCAAGAGCGAGCAGACGCGTGCGGTCGCCGGCGATCATGTACGACTTGAGGATCGACTTCTTCACAGCGATGTCGCTCGTCGACGTGTAGATGTCGGTCAGTACGCTGCGGCTGCGCTCCCCGCCGAGGATGCCGAGAGTGCGGACGGCGCGCTCGCGAAGATCGGGCGGACCCGATTTCGCCGTGCGCACGACGATCTCGAATGCTTTCGGCGAACCCGATTGACTGAGCACGAAGAGAGCGCGCTCTTTCATCTTGATCGGCTGATGACCGTTGAGGATGCCCTCGAGGATCGGGATGCCCCGCTCGGGATCGGAGTTCATCAGGCCGTTGATGGCCATCAGCTTCACGTCTTCGTCGACGACGTGCTCCGGCTCGATCTGCTGGCCGGCCGACTGCCGGATCTCGACTTCGAGTGTCTTCCCGTCTTCGACCCACTTCGACTTCGGATAGGACTTCTGGAGCTTGAGGAGTGTGTCGAGCGCTTCCGACCGTGCGCCCATCTTCCCTTCGGCGTACGCGAGCCAGTAGAGCGCGGCATCGGCGTGCGCCAGGTGCATCTCGGCGACGCGCTGAAACTTCGAGGCGGCGCTGCGCCAGTTGTGATCGTCGAGCGCGTCGGTGGCGGAGTCGTAGAGATCTTCCTCCATGTCCGCTTTCTGCTGCGCGCGGTCGCGATCGCGGTCAGCGCGGTCGTCGTCCCGATCGTCCGTAGCGACGATTGTTACGGTGGCATCTTGATTCCAGTTGGCGCGCAGGGCCGGTGTGAGCACGACCAGCGCGACAGCAAACGTGAGAAGCAGTTTCGATTTCATAGGGAGTCCATTCCTTTCGGCGGGGCTTTGGTGACGGCTTCCTGGCCGCTCACCTGTGCGCTGACGACGCGCACTTTGAAGAGGAGGCCTTTCGAGTCGATGCGCTTCTGGAGCGATGCGATCTCGTCAGGCGAGAGAGTCGAGCCGGCATGCGACAGCTCGAGGAGCACCGGCTCGAGGTCCGACAGCAACGATGCGATACGCGTCTCGCCTCGCCGTGCGGCCGTTTGCCGGTAGATTCGATTCGATGCGACGAGCTCACCGGCCCGTCTGCTTTCCGAGGTGACGTCGAGCGGATGTTTGGCGTCGGCGTTCGACAGTTCGAGCAGCATCCGCTCGGAGCTGTCGAGGTGATCGCTGACGACGACAAGCAGGAGCCGGTCGCGCGAAACAGCCGATGAACTGCTCGCGGTCTGCGCCGCGGCGGCGGGGGATGGAGTGCTCCTGGCAACGACAGCGGGAGACACTTGCTGCGTCCGGGCGTGCCACCACATGCCGCCGATGAAGGCGAGCGCCAGAGCCGCTGCGATTGCGCTGATCGTTCCCCAGACGCGCGAGCGGCGCCGTTCGCTGCCGAGCTTCCAACGGAGCCGCGTCCAGACTTCTTCGCCATATGCGGCGTTCTTTTCGGGGATCGGAAGCTGATCGATGAGCGCGAGAACGTCGCGCAGCGTGGCCAGTTGCGCGCGGCACTCCTCGCACGTCGCCAGATGCGCTTCGGCGGTCACGGCATCACCATCGTTGTAGTAGTGAGCGACCAGTTGTTCTTCTGTCAGGTGTTGCATGGCATTGACCTCACGAACGGCTCCAACGACTCACGGAGCTTGCGTACCGCGCGAAAAATCGTGTGTTTGGTGGCACTGACTTGGATGCCCAGCGTCTTGCCGATCTCCTCGACCGCCATTCCTTCGAAGTGGCGGAGGATGAAGGCGGTCCGCTCGTTGGCGCTGAGCCGCTTCATCGCCGTGGCAACGTGCGTTTGCAGCTCAGCGGAGATCATCAGGCGATCCTGTTGCGCTTCGCTTCGCGCGCCGGCGGCTCCGGCCAGCTCGGCGGACTCAAAATCGCCGCCGTAATGTTTGTCAGCGCGGCTTCGTGCACGAAGCAGGTCGAGCGAACAGTTGATGACGATGCGGTGCAGCCACGTGCCGAAGTTCGCGCGCTCCTCGAAATGCTGGAGTTGCTTGTAGGCGCGAAGAAAGGTCTCCTGCACTACGTCGTCGGCATCATGTTCGTTTCCAGTCATTCGATAGGCCACGCGAAACGCTGCTTTGGAATGACTCTCGACCAGCATCCGGAACGCTTCCGGGTCGCCGGATCGCGCTCTGCTGACCACGGCGAGGTCGGTCGTCATCTCCATCCGGCCGATTAGACTAGAAAAGTGGGTTTTGGTTAGCCAGGAGGCGGGAGCGGTTCTCTGCGTCTCCGCGGTTTCCGGACAAAACAATGAACCACAGAGACACTGAGGTCACAGAGTTGCGATGGTTACTCAGTGATCTCTGTGTCTCTGTGGTTCAGGTTTTGTGATCGCCAGGGGCTCAACCGAGGCTGGGCCGAGCCCCATCGATCGAAGACGAGTATCGGCTGGCAGCAACTACCGCCAGTACCCGCGCACCCACACCCAGTCCCGATGCGCGCGGATGTAGTGGCCCGGAATCCAGACCGCACCGCGGTACGGCGCCACGCCGATCACCTCTACGCGCGGCACAGGGGCGACGAGGACGGCTCGCGTCGCGCAGCCCGAGGCGAGCGTTGCACCCGCCAGCAACACAACTGCGATGATCTTCTTCATGGTTTGCTCCTTTGGTTGACTGCTGGAGAAAAGACGCATGACCAGGCGGCATCGTTGACGCATTAACATCTGTGTAACGTGACCTCGCTCGTCCACTACGTCCTGCTCTACGGCGTGCCGCTGATCTTCATCAACGTGCTGCTCGAACAATTGGGTGCGCCGGTCCCTGCTGTGCCGGCACTCATCGTGGCGGGCGCGTTGTCGCGCGACGGGAAGTTGTCGTCGACGCACGTTCTACTGGCTGCGCTTTTCGCCTCTCTCATCGCCGACTACATCTGGTTCCTTCTCGGGCGCCGGTTCGGCTACCGGATCCTGCGGACGCTTTGCCGCATCTCGCTTTCGCCTGACTCGTGCGTGCGCGACACGGAGGCGAGGTTCGAGAGGTGGGGATTGAAGTCGCTCCTCATCGCCAAGTTCATTCCTGGGTTCTCAACGGTTGCGCCGCCGCTCGCGGGAGCGTCGGGGCGGAGCACGCTGGCGTTCGTGATCTACGACGGCATCGGCGCGTTGATCTGGGCGGGCACCGCGGTCGCGGCGGGCCGTGCGTTTCATCGCGCCATCGATCGCGTGCTCCTCGCTCTCGAGAACCTCGGGTGGTGGGCGATCATCATCCTTGGTTCGCTGCTCGCGCTCGTGATTGTGATCAAGTGGGCGCAGCGCATCCAGTTCATCAAGCAACTGCGCACGGCGCGCATTCAGCCGCAGGAATTGAAAGCGATGCTCGACCGGGGAGAGCTGCCGGTGGTGCTCGACGTCCGCACGCCCGGCGCACGCAAACACGATCCACGCTCCATCCCCACCGCGATCCTGGCGCTCCTCAGCGACATCGACGCACAACTTGGCGATCTGGCACCCCATCAGGAGGTGGTGCTGTACTGCACGTGACCAAACGAAGCCTCAGCCGCCCGTGTGGCGCGCATGCTGATCGACAAGGGTTACACGAAGGTCCGGCCGCTGGCTGGAGGACTCGATGGATGGATCGACGCCGGCTTTCCGGTGGAGAATCTTTGAGAGATCAGAGATCAGAGACAATCAGAGATCAGTGGATCAGTGAATTAGTGGATTAGTCGATCGTGGATTGGTGATCTGGCGATCAGGGCAGACCGGTCTCCTGATCAACGAATCAACGAATCGACCAATCACCTCCTGATCTCTGATCTCTAATCCACTGATCACTGCCTCCCGGCACGCCCCGTGCAGTTTTCCGGCTCTGCAATGACCATCACTGAAACCGCGCGGGACACGTTTCTTGCCCCGGAAACCAGGGATTTCTACATCGAGTCGATGCTGCTCATGCGCGACGGCGGGGTGCCGTTTCTCGTCGGTGGTGCGTATGCGTTCGCGCGGTACACGGGTATCGAGCGTCACACCAAGGATTTCGACGTCTTTCTCCGGCGCGACGATTTTCCGAAGGCGAAGAGAGTCTTCGAGGCGGCTGGGTACGAGTCGGAGCTCAACTTTCCGCACTGGCTGGGAAAGGCAATCAAGGGAGAGGACTTCGTCGATCTGATCTTCAGCGCTGGTAACGGCGTTGCTGTCGTCGACGAGCTCTGGTTCGACTTCGCGGTCGACGACGAAGTATTCGGTGTCGACGTCAAGCTGATTCCTGCCGAAGAGATGATCTGGTCGAAAGGGCTGATCATGGAGCGGGAGCGCTTCGACGGCGCGGATGTCGCTCACGTTCTCCTCGCCACCGGCGACCGGCTCGACTGGCGCCGTCTGATCGATCGCTACGGAAAGCACTGGCGCGCGCTGTATGCCCATCTCGTTCTGTTCGGGTTCAGCTATCCGTCGGAGCGCTCGCGGATTCCGGCCTGGGTGATGACGGAACTGAATGCGCGCATCGCGGACGAAACCAACCAGCCCGACGCGGCCGAGAAGATCTGCTTCGGCACGATCCTCTCTCGCCAGCAATACCTCGCCGACATCAACCAGTGGGGCTACAAGGACGGACGGCTCCGGCCGATCGGCAACATGACAGCGGAAGAGATCGCGCAGTGGACCGCCGGAATCGAAGTGGATGGCAGCAAATGAAGGAAACACTGCGCATCGCCGCGGTCGCCGACATTCACGTCAAGAAGACGGGACAGGGCAGCATGCAATCGCTCTTTGCTGCCGCGAGCGAGCAGGCCGACGTGCTGCTTCTTTGCGGCGACCTGACGGATTACGGGCTGGTCGAGGAGGCAAAGGTCCTGGCGAAAGAGATCACCACCTCCCTGCGGATTCCGGTCATCGGCATCCTAGGGAATCACGACTTTGAATCAGGGAAACAGGATGACGTCGTGAGGATCATGATCGACGCCGGCGTGACGATGCTGGACGGCGACTCGCACGAAGTCGAAGGCGTTGGTTTCGCCGGTGTCAAAGGTTTCGGCGGCGGCTTCGGCAGGCGGCAGCTCGGCGCCTGGGGCGAGGACATCATCAAGAAGTTCGTCCACGAAACGATTGAAGAGGCTCTCAAACTCGAGCAGGCCCTAGCCAAGCTGCGAACACCGCAGAAGATCGCCGTGATTCACTACTCGCCCATCCACGCCACCGTCGTTGGCGAGCCCGAGGAGATCTATCCGTTCCTCGGATCGTCGCGCCTGGAAGACCCGATCGACCGCTATCGCTGCAATGCCGTCTTTCACGGCCACGCGCACCGCGGGTTTCTGGAAGGGCGCACGAAAGGCAACATCCCCGTCTACAACGTGGCGATGCCGCTACTGATCGCCAATGATGGAAGCCGGCCGCCGTTCCGCGTGATCGAAGTGCCGGTCGGAGAGGCCGCGGCTGTCTGACAGAACTACAATTCTCCCATGCGACACGCTGCATTTCCGGACGGATTGAGCCGCGACCGCCTCATCGAGTGGTATCGGGAAACCCGCAAGGTGACGCGCGCCCTCTTCAGCATCCCGACGGAAGAGGCGTACTACGACCGGCCGATCCGCCTACGCAATCCCATCGTTTTCTATGAAGGGCATCTTCCCGCGTTTGCCGTCAACACGCTGATCAAGCTGGCGCTGAAGCGCGACGGGCTCGACTCCGAATTGGAGACGTTGTTCGCACGCGGCATCGATCCGGAAAACGAGGAAGCGGCGAAAACGCCGACCGATTTCTGGCCAACGCGTGCTGACGTTCAACGCTATGGCGGGAACGCAGAGGACCAGATCATCAGGGCTTTGTGCGACGGACCGATCGATGACGGCCTTGTCCCGCAGCGGCGGAACGCGGAGGCCGCGTTCACGATCCTCGAGCATGAGCTGATGCACCAGGAGACGCTGCTCTACATCTTCCACGAGCTGCCGTATGAGCGGAAGAACGCGCTCGCTCCGCTGCGCAGCGGCAGAACGGCCACGCGATCAACACCGGTAACCAAAGACATGGTTCGCATCCCCGCTGGAGAGGCGACGCTCGGCGCCACGGGTACTGACTTTGGATGGGACAACGAGATCCCGCAGCTGCGAGTCGCAGTCAGTGAATTTGCCATCGATCGCCACAACGTCACCAACGGCGACTACCTTGAGTTCGTCCGTGCTACGGGCGCCGAGGGGCCGCATTTCTGGCTGAAACGGGGGGGTGAGTGGTACTGGCGAGCAATGTTCGATCTCGCTCCGCTTCCGCTCGATTGCCCGGTGTACGTCACGCACGAAGAGGCGAGCGCGTACGCGGCCTGGCGTGGCAAACGCTTGCCGACCGAGGCGGAGTATCACCGCGCCGCATTCGGGACGCCAGACGGGGACGAGCGCTCGTTTCCGTGGGGTGATGCGCTTCCTGACACAGGCCGCGGAAACTTCGGATACGCGAACTGGGACACAGTGCCGGTCGGCTCCTATCCTGACGGCGTCAGCGCGTGGGGCATACACGATCTCGTTGGCAACGGATGGGAGTGGACGTCGACGCTCTTCGAGCCTTTCCCCGGCTTCGAGCCGATGTCGTCCTATCCCGTCTATTCAGCGGACTTCTTCGACGGGAAGCACTACGTGTTGAAAGGTGCGTCGCCGGCGACTGCTCCGGAGCTCATTCGGCGCAGCTTCCGGAACTGGTATCGGCCGGCCTACCCGTACGTCTACGCCACGTTCCGCTGCTGCGCATAGCAGCTCCCAACGAACCGGCCAGACTCATGCGAATCGTCGTTCGTTAAGGCAGTCTCTGCCTCATGAATGCGCACGATTAGTGCACTGTCGTCGGGCCATGGAAACGATGACACTCACCCAAACCTACAAGCCAAGAACGTTCAACCTCTCGGGACTGACCGGCATCTCCGACAAGACGCTGGAGATGCACTTCAAGCTCTACGAAGGCTACGTAACGAACACCAATCTCCTCAGCGAGAAGATTGCGTCCATTCTCGAAGATGGGAGCGTCGACAAGGAGGAGATGCCTGCCTATTCGGAGCTGACGCGGCGCCTCGGCTTCGAATACAACGGGATGGTTCTGCACGAGTATTACTTCGGCAACATGAAGCGCAACGCGGGCGGCAACGTGCCCCGGGGCAGCAAGTTCCGCGCTGCAATCGAACGGAGCTTCCCCAGCTTCGAGATCTGGAAGACAGACTTCGTCAGCGTCGGCAAAATGCGCGGCGTCGGCTGGGCCATCGCCTATCTCGATCCAACCGCAGGACGGGTTTCGAATCATTGGATCGAGCTGCATGAGAACGGCAACGTGGCCGGCTTCATCCCGCTGCTCGTGATGGACGTGTGGGAGCACGCCTTCCTGCTCGACTACAAGCCAGCCGATCGCCCGAAATACATCGAGGCGTTCCTGGCGAATGTCGACTGGGACGTGGTCGAGAAGCGGATGGCGTAGCGGTTACTGTGCCTCGCGAACCTGTAGTTCCGCTGGCTCGGCGATCACCTGGCCGTGCATTTCGACCGTCCCTTTGCGCTCCAGCTTGCCCCAGCCGGTGCGCATGCCGGAGGCTGCGGTCTTCAGCGATCTGAGAACAACGGCGTAACATCAACTGGCGGTAGAGAAAGCGCTGCCAGACGAGCGGGCGTGGATCTTCGCGATCGAGCTTAGCCAGCTCGCTAACCTCGGCTCGCTCCATTCGCAGGAGCCAGTGCGGGGGGCGCACCCGCACTGGCTTCCAAAATCATGTGATTAATGTACTGTCACAAAGAAAATATCGAAGAAGCTTTGAGCGCGCTTACCGAAGCGGACGGCACCCTTATATCTGAAGGTGTTGCCCGAGGTGTCGCGTCGTCCGGTCCATCGATGAGAAAGACCGATCGAAGTGACTTGGGAGTAGGATATCGGCGTTAATTCGTCGGGTTGGCAAATCCCGTCGTGATTCCGGTCGACCCAGAGCAGAAGCGACTTCCAGATCGGGTCCTTCTTGTCAATAACGCCGTCATGGTTCGAATCATATTGAGCAATGGCTTCGAAACCGTTCTGTGCGACATGTCCGTTCGCGAGCGGTGTCACATTACCGAACAGTTCCGAACCATCGTCGACAGTGCCGTTACCGTTCCGATCCAACGCGAGAAACGCGAGATTTGTGCCGGTCGCTGTCCAGCCGATTTTCACCTTGTGCCCGGTCGCATGGATGTCAAAAAGCACCGGGTTGTCAGCACCCGCCAGTCGCCACGGCCCGTGGCTCAGATTGATAACGATCGGATCGTCCTCAGGCCCGCAGCTCGGATCGAAGTCCGGATCACAGTCGCCTATGCCTCCGCAGGATGGATCGATCGCGGGATCACACCCGCAGGATGGATCGATCGCGGGATCACACCCGCAGGTCGGGTCAGAGATTGGGTCGCAGCAAGTGGGATCCATGACCGGATCGCAGCCGCAAGTCGGGTCGGTAGCAGGATCGCAGCTGCATGTTGGGTCAGTAGCAGGATCGCAGGGGGGGCAGACGTCGAACGTTGCGGTTAAAGACTTGTCCGATCCTCCGAAACAGAAGGAAATCGTAGGGTCCGTTGAATTCACGTCGCCAGACCAGCCCATAAAACAGTAGCTCGAATCACTGGGCATTGCAAAGAAACCTAGACAGTCCGTACAGTTGTAATAACTCTGTTGTGCGCTTGGTAAGAGCCAGCCGTTAGTGACACTGAGGCTGAGATAGCACAGAGTCTTTTCCCAGCAAAAGTTGTTCGTTACGGCAAATGCTTGCTCATCGAGGCTGTAATTGTTAGCGCCCGTAACGCTTAGAGTGCCATACGTACAATCGGCGGATGTGGGCAAAGGCACATCGTAGTCGGCCCGATAATCAAGCTCGGTTGGATAGGTTGGCAGCCCCGGAGGGGTCCCTAACAAGTCCACGTAAGGGTTTCCAACCCAACCTGCGAAGGTGTCCTGAATCCATCCGTTTTGCGCACCCTCGATGTCTACCTGTGCGTAGAGATAGTCATTAACGTAATCGCATGTATACGGAGGCTCGCAAGTCGGGTTGAGCGTGCCCACGGTCCAAAGCGCGCTGGCTACCGCAGTGTATGTGTAGTGGGTACCGTACTCGTGATTGATCTGACAAACTGCGACGACCCTTTCAGCAGTCGCCGTCTGTGCGACGACAAGCAATAGCGAGGCCAGAAGGATTTGACGTCGCAGGCTCATTTACAGCCTCCCGCCATGTAACGGAGTTGGGCGGCTCGGTCCGACGCGGTTCCGCTTGTCGCGTGCTCGATATTGGGCGCAACAGCCACGTAAAGGAAGCGGTCGAATTCATCGGTTCCGCCGAACTTCTCCCTGGCCTCGTTTAGCGCGGTTATACGTAACGCGCAGTCAGCTCGATTGATCGGCACGAATGTCTTGACGCCCGCCGCCGTCGTGAAGACTGTTGCCTGCTGATGCAGCCGCCAGTTTTCGGCACGCGTTTTCAGATAGCGGTCCGCAACCGCTGTAAGTGTTGACCAGAACACCACGGGGTGGAATCCGAACGCCCGCAGTTGCGGATCGAGAATTCGACGTGCGTCCGTCCGATGCGTTTCGTTCTCGCTCAGTCCTTCGAGCAGACTGTCAAAAAGCTCGTACGGAAGGAACAGTTCCGGCCGCGTCTTCCCATCGACCATCTCGCGGAATCCCTCTGTCACGGCGGATTTCGCTACGCGACTGCCCGCGGCCGGCTCGATGCTGGTTCGCCGGACGATACGCTCCTCATCGTTCATATGCCACGCCTGCTCTCCGCTTGGCGGGACACCCGAAGTGGACCGCTGTTCTTGAGCGAGCAGGCAGGTGCTCATTGCAAGCATCGACGATGCGACTACAAAGCATACATATTTGGTATATTTGGTCACCCGGTTCCTCCTAAGCGTTTAAAGCAGTTCTTTGGCCTGGTCGCATAATTGCTGGCAGGCGTAGCACTGTCGGCGGAAACTCGAAGATACCGTTTTGAAAGCACTGGACGTAGCAAACTCAATGCCTGCGCGCGAGATGCAGATGCAGAGGTCGTCCGCAAAGGAACGCCGATCGAAGTAACGCGCAGGTCCGGACGTTCCTGCTACAGCGAGATGGCGATGCAGCCGGCGCCGGATCCGATGTCGAGCACTCGTGCACGCTCCGGTGCTCTGGCGGTGGCGGCCTCCACGAGCAACTCCTTCTCCTGACGAGGAATCAGCACGCGCTCCTCGACATCGCGCGGTTTGCCGCCGCCTGGACGAGCCAACTCGTGGAAGCGCGCCCGAACCTCTGCGATGGTTTCGCTCCTCATATGGATGACTGGCAGAAGGCGAGCGGCAATCTTCCTGACAGGGGCGCTGTGGCAGCTCAAGGCGGCTACTGCGCCTCGCGAACCTGCAGTTCCGCCGGCTCGGCGATCACTTGGCCGTGCATCTCGACCGTGCCCTTGCGCTCCAGCTTGCCCCAGCCGGTGCGCATGCCGGAGGCCGCGGTCTTGAGCGATCTGAGAACAACGGCGTACATCAACTGGCGGTAGAGAAAGCGCTGCCAGAACAGCCAGACCAGGACCTTCGGATTTTCGCGATCGAGTTTGTATGCGATCAGCGACCCGATCAGTTCCATCACGAAGAAAAACGCGTACATGAAACCGATGAGGTAGAGCGACGAAAGTGCGCCCTGCAGCGGCTGCCAGTCTCCGGCGAGACGTCCGCGCTCGAGCATCCAGGCCCGCACGACTGAGGCGATGGACCAGAGAATCTGCAGATCGATCAGCGGCGACAACACCTGGAACGCGACCTGGAAGAGCCAAAGCGCAGGCAGCATCACGCGGCCAAACCAGCCGTAGCGGCCGACCGCACGCCGATGTTTCCAGAGAGACTGCAGCGTGCCGAAGGCCCAGCGGAACCGTTGCTTGAAAAGCGCTCGGAAGCTATCCGGCGCCTCGGTATATCCGACTGCGGCGGATTCCGTCTCGATGCGCCAGCCGATGCGCCGGATGCGCCACGTCAGGTCCATATCCTCGGCCATCGTGTCGGTCGAATAACCGCCCGCCTGCAGGATGGCCTCGCGCCGCCATGCGCCGACCGCTCCGGGAACGACCGTAACCGAGTTGATAATCGCGTACGCTCGGCGGTCGAGATTCTGACTCGTCACGTACTCGATCGACTGCCAGTGCGTGAGCGGATTCATCCGGTTGCCGACTTTGACGTTGCCGGCTACGGCACCGACGAGCGGATCGGCAAAGTGACGGACGAGTTTTTCGATCGTGTCGCGGGCAAAGAGTGTGTCGGCGTCGAGCGCGATGATGATCTCGCCGGTGGCCATGGCGATGCCGAGGTTGAGCGCGGAAGCCTTGCCGCCGTTGGGTTGGACGAGCAGCGTGACCGAATCGCCGAAGTTCGCGCGCACCTCGTCCGCGGTGCCATCGGCTGAACCATCATCGACGACGATAATTTCGAGCGGCGCGTAGTTGTTCTCGAGCACCGCGCGAATCGTCCGCGCAATCACGGTTGCTTCATTGAACGCGGCGATGACGACGCTGATGGTCGGCCTGACTGCGTCGTCGAACCGGCGATGACGTTCGCGCCACTTCGCGACGAGAGCGAGGATGGTCACGAAGACGATGCGCGCAGTGCCCAGAATGATCGCCGTGATGAACGCGACGCCGAGGAAGAGCTCAAAGAGGTAGATGACCTCGAACACGATCCGGTCGTTGGCAGCCATCAACGTGTCGCCCGGATTCACCGGAGGGTTCACCTTGTCGCGGGTCGAGTCGATGAGCGTCGAAACAGGGACGAATGTATAGCCTCGCTTGTGGAGCTCGTTCACGAGGATCGGGATCAGCTTCACGGTCTCCGTACGGTCACCGCCGCCATCGTGCAGGAGGATGCAACTGCCGTGTTCTCCTCCCTCCAGTTGGGCCCAGGCTGTCTCCCACATGTCTTTGGCATTACGACGCTGAATCGAGCCGTTGGGCATCTTCTCTTCTGTGTTCCAGTCCTGCGTGTCGATGAATTCAAGGACGGTGATGTAGTTGAGCTCCGAGGCCATCTTGATCGGTATGACTTCCATGGCCGAAGTCGGCTCTGCGTCTGCGTTGTACGGTGGACGGAAGAGCAGCGTTGACCGGTGAAGAAGGCTCTGGAAGACGCGCTGTGTCGCGTTCAATTCGAGGCGAGCTTCCTGAGGTGGGATCACCCCGATGTTGGGATGGGTATACGAGTGGTTCCCGATCTCATGACCTTCATTCCAGATGCGGCGGACCAGGTTGGGATAGCGCTCGGCGTTCTGACCGATCAGAAAAAATGTCGCCGGAACGTGCAGCGCTTTCAGCTCATCGAGGATGTCGGAGGTATATGGACTGGAAGGTCCGTCGTCGATCGTCAGCGCGATCATCTTCGGTTTGTATCCGGTCCGGCTGATCACGTAGGAGGTCGGAAACTTGTGATAGTCCTCGTCGAGAGCGAGTCCCGTTTGGGGATCAATCTCCAGTGAGCGCGAGCCCTTGGTCGGCAACTTGTCGACATGCGCAATCTCGCCCTCGCCGACGAACTCGACGTCATATGGGAAGTCGGGCTCGCTCAGCGCTTTCATGTTGACCGGATCATTCAGGTGATCGCGGTCGATGAAACTCCAGATTGACGGGTCGGTCGATCCGAGAACCCAGATTGCCAGGCCGCGGACGCCGTAGTTTTGTCCGATCAGCCATTGGTTCGCGGCAGTGACCGCGTCGAGCATCCAGACTTCGTGCTCTTTCCCGTCGTCGTCCTTGTAGCGAAATGTGGGATTGAGTGCGGTCTCATCGAAATCGACGATGTCTTCCGGCTTCTCTTCCTGCCGGTAATCGTGGGCCATGACGAGAGCACCCTGGTACGTCAGCGGCTCGGCCCACTCGCGCCCTTCCATCCAGTCGTAGGAGTAGTTGGCGATGCCGATGACGAGCTTCTCGCGCGGAATACTCTGCACCGCATTGAGAACGACGCCGCGATACCAGGAGATCGACGCGATCGGTCCGGGAGGACTGTTCTCGGAGTGCTCGTCGTAGGCCATGACGACAACGAAGTCGCAGATTGACGCCACCGCGCGCCAATCGAGTTTTTCCCTTGCCTCTTTCCTGGCTTCGAGATCGATGCTTACGAGCAGCCCCTTCTGCGCAAACGACGTCTTCATCCGCTTGAGGAACGGGATGAGAAGCGGATAGTCGGCGGCGTCCAGATTCTCGAAGTCGACGTTGATGCCCTGAAAGCGCATCGTCACGCACCAACGCTTGAGATCGAGGATCGTCTTCGCCTGGATTGCCGGATTGTTCAGGAACAGATGAACGCGTTTGGGATCGAACTCACCGGAGCCGTTTGTGGAGACCTGGGCGTTGCTGAAGACAGGAACGATATTCAGATTGTTCGCTCGCGCCTTCTTGAGTACCTCGAGGTTGTGTGGCGTCAGCAGGGGATCCCAGTCATGAAAATCGAGGCCCTGGGCATCAGCCCGAAGGTGGACCCAGACCGGGAGCAGGTGCGTCATCCTGCTGGCATTGGCATCCAGCGAGTGAAGGCCGGTTTCCTGCCACGGAGCGTAGAAGGCGGCCACGATCGGTTTGCCCGTCTCAATCGCGCGAATAGGCCCTTTGGCCTCTCGCGCGAGCTGGTTCTTTCGATCCTGACGGACGAGTGAGAGAAGACGCTCTCGCGCATTCTTTTGAAGGTACTGCGCTCGAGCCTGCCTGTGCGCCGGAAGGCGCACACCTCGCCGGATGTCTTCGGTAATTCCGCGGAAACCAGGCAACAGCGGTACCGTGAAGAGACTGACGAGCCAGAAGCTCACCGTGACCACAGCCATCAGGCCGAGGAGCGTCCCGATACGCTTGATCCACCACCAGCGGCGGTGACTTGGATCGAAAAATACTGCGTGGTCGTGCATGGCTACGAGTGGACGATCATATAGAACCCGTTTGGAAACAGGGGCATTCTGCGCAACCCCGGCCGCGTTACCCCGTAAGACCTCACCATGACTCAGACCGTCATCGAGGTATCAGGCCTCAAAAAGCAATACCGGTCGGCGGTCGGCCGTTCGCGGATCACCGCCCTGGACGGTATCGATTTCACCGTCCGCGAAGGGGAACTGTTCGGCCTTCTGGGACCGAACGGCGCCGGAAAAACGACCGCAGTCAAGATTCTTCTCGACCTCACGCGTCCGACGGCCGGCGAAGCCCGCATCAACGGTCTGCCGGCTGGCAATCCGGAGAGCCGCCGCCGTGTCGGTTATCTTCCCGAGGGCCACAAAATCCCCGGCTATCTGACTGCGCGCCAAGCGCTGGGGATCTTCGGAAAGATGTCCGGCCTCGACGACGTCACGATCAAGCGCCGTTCGCTGGAGTTGCTCGAAAAGTTGCGGATCGCGCAGTGGATCGACGTCCGCGTCAAGAAGTACTCGAAGGGCATGACGCAGCGGCTCGGCCTGGCCATCGCGCTCCTGCACTCGCCACACGTTCTCCTGCTCGACGAGCCGACCGATGGCGTCGACCCCGTTGGCCGCCGCGAGATCCGCGACATTCTGCAGGCCGAGGCGGCGGCGAATGGAACGGCGGTACTGCTAAACTCGCATTTGCTGTCGGAGATCGAGCTGACGTGCAATCACGTCGCCGTTTTGCGCAACGGTAAGGTCGCGGCGGCGGGGAGCATCGAAGAGCTGACGCGCCGCGCGGCGAAATACAAGATGGTTCCAGCCGCGCCCGTCGATGATGCGCTCGTCGCCTCATTCCGCGAGAGCGGCGCAGGCGTGGAGCGAGTCAACGGCCACATGCTCCTGACCGTCGATGACGTGACGCATTTGAATGCGCTCGTTGACAAGCTGCGAGCCGGCGGCGGTTTGCTGACCGAGCTTTCGCCCGTCCGCTCCACGCTCGAAGACGTGTTCGTCGACCTCGTCCGCGCGGTCGATCCGGGAGCACAGCAGTCCGAAGGAGCGCTGCTATGAAAGTCCTGATGGCGAACATCGAAGACGTGATGCGCGAAGCCGCTGCGCGCTGGACTCTCGTTGCCTACTTTTTCCTCTCCACGATCTTCATCATCATCTTTGCCTCAGCCATCAACCTCGACATCGTCGATGGCGCGCTGGCCGGCGCGAAGCTCTTCGGCAAACAGGTCGAGATGAACAGCTCGATCTCGATCGAGAAGCTCGTGATGGGCTTCGAGTCGGGGTTCTCGGGTGTCCTTTACGTTCTCTGCACGTTCCTGGCGATCTTCGCGACGGCGCATCTCGTGCCGCGTATGCAGGAAAAGGGAACGATCGATCTCTATCTCTCGCGGCCGGTCTCACGTGTGAAGTTGATCCTCTCGCGATACGTCGCCGGGCTCATTCTCGCCGGCAGCAACGTTCTTTACCTCATTGGCTCGATATGGATGATCGTGGCCTGGAAGACGCACGTATTCCATCCGCGGTTCTTTCTCGCAGGCGTCGTGATCCTCTTTCTGATCGCCACGCTTCTCGCGTTCGCATTCCTCATCGGCGTCATCACCTCGTCGACCGCGGTCTCGATCATGGCCACCTACGGCGTCTTCTTCTTCGGCGTCATGCTGGCCGGTCACGCGCGGATCGAGGCGGCGCTGTCGAAGGAATGGCAGGCATTCGCAATCAAGATGCTCTACTGGATCATGCCGAAGACGGCGGAGCTCGCGACGGCGGTCGTCGCATATGTAGCAGGCGGTGAGATTCATAACGAGATGCTCACGATCACGCCGGCTCCATTCGTAAGCACCGCGATTTTCGGCCTGGTCTGTCTCGTTCTCGCTTCCTGGTTGTTCCAACGAAAGGAGTTCTAAATGAAGAAGCAGTTAGTTTCCCTCGCAGTCCTGGCGCTGGCGCTCGCTCCGGCCGCGTTTGCAAAGAACGACGCCATGTCACTCATCCCGAACGATTCCGTCTCCGTAGGCGTTGTCCGCCTCAACGACATGCGCAGCAGCTCGCTCTCCGCGGCGCTCTTCGGTCAGACGGCAAAGATCAGCAACGACGGCGAGGCGCAAAAGTTCCTGGCCGAGTCCGGCCTGCAGCCGGCGAAAGACGTCGATGTCATCGTTTTTGCCACGTCGCCCCGCACGAACCTCGGCAGCGAAGCCGATTTCCTCATTGCCGCTGACGGCCGCTTCAACGTCGAGCGTTTAACGGCGGCGCTCGTGACTCGCGGCGCGGTGAAGAAGACTTCGCCGCACGGCGTCTACTACCTGCTGCCGGAAAAGGGCACGGAACCGCATCATCAAGGCGTCGTTGCGTTCCCGGACGCGCATCTCGCACTCATCGGCAGCGAAGCGGCGGTGATCGAAGCGCTCACCAGCCGGGCCGCCGGTGGAACATCGTTCGCGACCGCCAGCGGCCTCGGACGCGACATGGCTCGCATCGACGCGAGCGCGACCGCGTTCGTGCTGGTCGACGTGCCGCGCGCGCAGCGCATCACCGGCGCGCCGAAGTTGAACGGCAACAGCTCGTCGTCGCAGGCACTTGGTGCGGCGTTGAAGAACGTCTCGACCGTCGCGATCTGGGCGACCGACACCGGCGACTCACTGAAGCTCAACGCGATCGGTCTGTCGACCGACGCCGAAACTCTGGGTCTCGTCGAAGACACGCTTCGTGGCGCTCTTTCCGCGATGCGTCTGGCCGTGCAGGACAAATCACCCGAGATGGTGTCTACGTTGCGCAAGTTCACGGTGAGCCGCACCGACAACTCGGTCTCGATCTCTGGCAGCATCTCCGGCGAGGCATTCCGCACGTGGGTTGCGAAGTCACAGTCGCACGGCAGCATGCGGTAGACGATTCTTGCCTATCGAACATCGGTGGGGCCGGCGCGCGCGCCGGCCCTTCTCGTTTCTTGATGTCAGTGTGCAGTCCGGCGCCGAGGCGGCAATTCGGGGCCTACGGAAAATGCCGGCACCATCGTCACGGTCGTGGTGTTGCCGGTGACGTCAGCAAGATCGAACTTCAAGTCGACCAGTGACCGGTCGACGTTCGTGATGGCGCCGAGGTCGACTCGATAGAGGATTCCCGCGCCATGAGCCGTGTCTTCGGTGACTTGGGTTGCGGTCAACGGGCGCCAAGCCGTCTCACCTGCGTATCGATACGACACCTTCGTTGCGTCACCGCGGACCTGCTGGTAAACGCGTCCGCTGATGCTGGTGCTGCTGATGAAGTCCGCGGCGGAGAAAAGGAGTGAGCCGCTTCCGTGCGGTTCGAGGCGCGTTACGAGGGCGCCGCCTCCGTCGAGCAACATCATGCTCGTTACGACGGGCGGAAAGTAGTCGGGCTGCGAAGAATCGACATTCATCGTCGCCGTTGTCGTCTTGTTCACGTCGGGAGCGAGCGTTCCCAGATTGGCTACCTCGATCCGATACCGCCCCGGAGGAGTCGTCAGATCGATTGAGGTTGAGTAGCCGCTGCTGAGAATCCGGTTTCCGTTTGCGTCGAAGAACGCAGTCGTGGTGCCGGTGCGATCGGTAACGCGCGACTCACCGAGCGGACCGACGATATCCGTCGACAAACTCATGCGCGACGTTCCGGACGGAGTAGCGAAAATCGATAGAGGGAATCGGGGCCCGAGGCCGTATTCGTAGGTGGAACCGCTGTAGGTCCACGGCAAAACGCTGCCTGCTCCGACGCTAACGAGTTTGTCGTCGATCACGCGCAGCAACGGTGTCGTGTACTGGGTGATGCCGTCGGTGACAACGATGAATGCGAATCCGTTGACGTAACTCGGATTGACGTCGGGCGAGACGAACACGCGTGCGCTCACGATCGGTGAGTCGACGATTCCGGTGGCCGAGACACCGGTCGAGAGCGTCGGGTTGGTTGCCACAGCGACAAGCCGGCGATCGCCTCGAACGGGCGGCGGTACACCGATCTCGACGGTCCCGCCGCGCAGCGCCGAGCCTCCGGTCGTCAGCGTCGCGTCATCGCTCACGCCGGTCAGCGGTGGATGCTGGACCATGTAGTACTCGCTCGCTGCCGTGTCGAGCACCGCCTCATAAAACAGCAGTGTCTTCTGCGAGGTAATGTCTGAGATGTGCATCACCGGTGCGCTGGTCCACGGAAATGAGAGTGCCGTGATTCCGCCCGGCTGAGGGGTGTCGAGCACAATGCGGCCACTGTTCAGGTATCCGGTGCCCGTCAGCGGCTGACCGGTCTCGCGCCGCCCCGCGAAGGTGATCGTGTGGGGCGTGTCTGCGGCTGTCAGCGAGATGGCCCCGTCCCCGGCAACAGCGAATTTCTCGCGGGCGATGAAGTCGGTGGCCACAATCGCGTTCGTTTTCGGGTCGGTCTCCCTCGTCCAGATCAGCATGTCCCAGGTGCCGGGGGTCATCAGGGTTTCGGATGTGTTGTCATCCATGAAAGTCGCACCTGCAGTCCTGGTCCGGTCCGCGCTGACCCAGACCGCGTCGGGGTAGGCCCGGTCGAAGTGCGCCGTCTCTCGCGCCGCTTTGATGAACGCAAATTGAATGTTCCGGGAATCGGCCGGAACCGCCGTGTTTGCAAGCACGACCTGTCCGCCGCCAGTGAGTGAGTTGGTGCTGAATTGCACCGTTCCCACACTGAATGTGAATGTGAGAGTCACATCTGCGGAGCCACCGGCTGGGATGGTTACCGTTGGCGACGAAGGCGTCACGATCTCGCCGAAAGCGACGTTCGATTTGACCGTGTAGGACAGCGTTGTCGCTCCTCGATTCGTCAGATGCAGCGTGCGCGTCACCGACCAATTGGTCTGGTCGGTTGGCAGAAGTCCGAGACTGATCGATGGAGGATCTATGACGAGGTTGCCGGTGGCCGCTGCGTATGCATCGATGCGTCCCTGGCCGCCAGCCATAATCTCGTCGAGGACAGGCTTGGCGTTGTTCATCAGCGCCTGTTTGATCTGTGCCGGCGTCCAGTCGTGGTGCAGCGATTTGACCAGAGCAGCCGCTCCGGCCACGTGCGGCGTGGCCATCGACGTTCCGCTCAGTGTCACATAGCGGTTTCCGGGATACGACGAGAGAATCGAAAGGCCGGGCGCCACCACATCCGGTTTGATGGCGAGGTTCTTCGTGTTCGGGCCGCGCGAGGAAAAACCGGCCATGAGGTCGTTCAGATCGCTGGCCCCGACGGTGATGGCACTCCGTGCCGTACCCGGGCTGGCGATGCTGTGAAAAGCTCCGTTGTTGCCTGCGGCAATGGCGAACGTGACTCCGGCCGCGGAGGCATTGTCGATGGCCTCTGAAAGCGGATCATCCGGATTGCCGCCTCCTCCCAGGCTGAGGTTGGCCACATCGACGTGATCGCTCGTATTGCCGTCGCCGTTGGGGTCGGCGGCGCGCTCGACGGCGGCGAGGACGTTGGAATCGCTGCCGCTTCCGTTCGAACCGAGAACTTTGTACGCGATGAGCGAAGCGTCGGGAGCCACGCCCGTGATGGTGGACGAATCCCCGGCCACGATTCCTGAGACGTGCGTTCCGTGTCCGTTATCGTCGAAGGGATCAGCGTCGTTGTTCACGAAGTCCCATCCGCCGATCACCTTGAATCCCGGCCCGAAACCGCCACCGAGCGCCGGATGCATATAATCGATCCCGGTGTCGATGATGGCGACGGTCACGCCCTTCCCGCGTGAGCTCAGGGTTGTCCAGACTTTGTCCGCACCGACGAGAGAGATATTGGCGCTAGCGAACGCATGCACCGTGCGGTCCGCCTCGACGCGCTTCACGTACGGCAATGCCCGGATCTGCGCGACCAGCTCTTGCGGAACGTCGATCGCGGCGCCGTTGAAGACGACGAAGTATTCGCGGCGAATCTCCGGCGTAATCGCGGTCTTGGCAGCGCGTCCGGCGTTGACGATCCTGCTCAGATCATCCCGGAAGCGTGTGAACGTCGCCTGGTAATCGACGGCGGTTTTTCCCGCGATGATCGCAGCCGGCGGTGCCACGAACTCGACGATCTGCCCGTTCGCCGCCTCCGCCTGCTGCGGAACGGCGACACTGGAACCATCGCGCATCTCGATCCGGAGGCGGCCATCGGAATCGAGTTGCGCGTTGGCGGCGACGGCCACCGCAACGACAAACGCTGCCACTGCGAAACGACGCATGTTGGGCTCCCTGGCGTGCAAACTTCGTGCGTTTCAGAGGAAGCGGCGGAGATTCTCACGCCACCACGGCCAGTCATGGCCGAAGACGCCTCCCCAGATCTCGAGGTAATTCTGAATTCCTTTCGACCAGAGAATCGCCGAAAACTCGCGGTTCTTGTCGACGATCGTGTCGTACTCGCCGGTGGCGATGATCCAGTCGATGCGCGAGAGCTTGCCGACCCACTCGCCATCCATGTTCGGAATGTACGCGGTAGGGCAATTGAAATAGCAGTTCTCGTCCCAGTAGCCGTCGAGCTGGTCGTGAATGTCGTAGATGCCGGAGAAACAGATGGCGCGGCTGACGACGTCGGGATAGCGGGCCGCAAAGTTCGCGGCGTGATATGCGCCGAAGCTTGCGCCGTAGACTGCCAGATCGCCTCGCTGTGCCCGGTTGAAGATGTACGGCACCAACTCGTGGCGGAGATAGGCGTCGTACTGCGCGTGCCGCGCCGCCCGGACGGCAGGATGGACGTGCCGGTTGTACCAGCTCTCATCATTCACGGTGTCGACGAGGATTAGCTGGATCTCGCCGCCGTTCACTTTGTCCGCGAGCGACTCCGGGATGCCACGGTCCTCGTTTTCAGAGTATCGGCCTGCCGAGGTCGGAAAGAGCATGACGGGGCGTCCGAACTTGCCGTACCAGGCAAATTCCATGTCGCGGCCGAGGGACGGGCTGTGCCAGAAGACGTGCTCGCGATACATAGAAAGGATGACCTTGAATAGTGACTGTTAAATGTTGAATTGGGATTCGCTATTAATCGCTAGCTATTCATTTTGATCGAATCGATGCAGTTTTCATTCAATATTAATCACTCAACATTGAACGTTCAACATTCAGCCTTTACGTGAAGCCCCATTTGCGGCTGGGCCGCCGATTCTATACGATCCGCCGCCCGGAGATTTCGATGAGAAAAAAGCGAATTGCGCTCGTGTTTGGTATGGAAGACACATTTCCCTGGGCGTTGATCGACGCCATCAACAAGCGTGGCGGCGACCAGGTCGAGGCCATGCCAGCTGAGTTGTCGTATCTCAAGGACGACGGTGTCTTCCCGTACGACTTGATCCTCGATCGCATCAGCCATGAGATCCCGTTCTACCGCACCTATCTCAAGTGTGCCGCTGCGTCCGGCGTCAAGATCGTCAACAACCCGATCTGGTGGTCCGCGGACGACAAGTTCTTCGACAACCTCGTCGCCAAATCGGTCGGAGTCGCCGTCCCCCGCACCGTGCTTCTGCCGCACAAAGACTATCCGCCGAGCACGGAAGCCAAGTCCTTCCGCAACATGAAATGGGTCAACTGGGATGAGGTCTTCGCCTACCTCGGCTTCCCCATCTTCATGAAACCGGCATACGGCGGCGGCTGGAAGGACGTTTACAAATGCGACAACCAGCAGGAGTTCTTCGCCGCGTATGACCAGACCCGCGACCTGACGATGATGGCGCAGGAGGCGATCGAGTTCGACCGTTACTACCGCTGCTACGTGATCGGCCGCAACCGCGTCCACATCATGCATTACGACCCGAAACAGCCCCACCATCTGCGCTACGTCAAGAATCCGCCTCCGATGGAGCCGGCATTCGAGGCCCGTATCCGCCGCGACGCCATCTCCCTCTGCGAGGCCCTCGGTTACGACATGAACACCGTCGAGTTCGCCGTGCGGGACGGGATTCCTTACGCCATCGACTTCATGAACTGCGCGCCCGACGCCGACGTGGCATCCGTCGGCCAGGACAACTTCGACTGGGTCGTGTCCAACATGGCCGAGGCGCTGATCGAGATCGTGACCAGCGGACGCAAGTTGGAGCTGACGGGAACCTGGCCGTCGACGCTGAACACGAGCAAACCGGTGGAGCAGGCGATCTGAAGCAGAGAAGTAGAGATCAGAGACTAGAGATCAGAGATCAGCAGGGCCCTGATCTCTGATCTCTGATTTTCCTGATCTCTGCCTCTCTCTTCCCCTGATATCCTTCCGCCATGCCTCCAGAACCTTCCTTCACCCTCGGGATCGAGGAGGAGTTTCAGGTCGTCGATCCGGAAACGCGCCAACTGCGGTCGCACATCTCCGAGATGTTCGCGGAAGGGGAAAAGCGGCTCAAGGACGAGATCAAGCGGGAGATGCACGAGGCGGTGATCGAGGTCGGCACGCCGATCTGCACCGACGTCAATCATGCCCGGCGCGAAGTCACGCGGCTGCGGCGAGAGATCATCAACCTTACCCGGGAGAGCGGTCTGCGCATCGCCGCGTCGGGAACCCATCCCATCTCGCACTGGAACAGCGTCCCCATCACGTCAAATGAGCGCTACGACAAGATCGTCTACGACTTGCAGATGGTGGCCCGCGCCAACCTGATTTTCGGCTTGCACGTTCACGTGGCAATCGAAGATCCGGAGACGCGCATCCAGGTGATGAACGCAGCCCGGTACTTCCTGCCGCATGTCTTCGCCCTTTCGGTCAACTCACCTTTCTGGTGCGGTCAGAACACCGGGTGGCAAAGCTATCGCGCGAAGGTCTTCGAGCGCTTTCCCCGAACCGGCATTCCAGACACGTTTCGCTCCGCCAGCGAATATGAAGAGTACGTGCAACTTCTCATCAAGACGAACTGTATGGACAACGCCAAGAAGATCTGGTGGGACGTCCGGCCGCACCCGTTCTTCCCGACGCTCGAATACCGCATCTGCGACGTGCCGCTGCGGATCGACGAGACAATCTGCATCGCCGCTCTTTTCCAGGCCATCACCTACAAGCTCTGGAGCCTTTACAAGCGCAACATGGGTTGGCGCGTCTACCGCCGTATGCTGCTCAACGAAAACAAGTCGCGTGCTGCCAGGTTCGGCACCCACGGAAAGCTCATCGACTTTGGCCGGGCGGAGGAAGTCCCTTACGCCGATCTGCTCGAGGAGCTTCTGGCGTTCGTCGATGACGTCGTCGATGACCTGGGCTCGCGCGATGCCGTCTACTACGCGCGCACAATCGTTGCAAATGGAACCGGTGCCGACCGTCAACTGAAGGTCTTCGAGGAGACGAACGACCTCAAAGCCGTCGTCGACTACATCATCAGCGAAACGGAGCACGGAACCGCCTGATGAATGAGTCAACCAGTCTGATGACGCGCCGCGACATCCACGAGTCGAGTGATTTCTTCGAATATGTTCGCGTCGGCGATTCCGAGCCGGCCGCCGATCGCAACTGCATCGACGTCGCCATCCTCGACATGAACCATTCCTGGCCCAACGCCGGCCACGATTCACTCGTCCATGCCGTACTCGAAGCCGCGGAACCTCTTTGCGAAGCGCTCGCAGCCTCGGGCTCGAAAGTGCGTGTGCTCTCCTACGACGTTCGCCGCACGCAGAAGGTACCCCAATCGCCGAACGGCCGGTTTCAGCTCTACCTGGGCACCGGCGGTCCCGGCCATCTCGATCCACGCGAGAACGACGGCGTGTCGGAGGCCAGTCAGGGTATCGCCGAGAATCCGGCGTGGGAAGCGCCGCTCTTCCGCCTATACGACGACATCGCCGCGCACGATTCCGCGATGCTCCTGGGCGTCTGTCACAGCTTCGGTCTCATGTGTCGCTGGTCCGGTGCCGCACGCGTCGAGCTTCGCGCGGAAAAGAGCAGTGGAATGCCGGAGAACGTCTTGACGCGCAGCGCGGCGGCCCACCCCTGGTTCAGCCAGTTCGCAAATCGTCTGGAGGATGGCCGTCACTTTCGCGTAGTCGACAACCGTCTTTTCGATCTCGTCGCCGAGCACTCCTCGGATACAAACGTCCTTTCCCGCGAAGAGGAAGACGGCGACGGCGTGACGATGATCGAGTTCGCGCGCAGCGCTGAAGGCATGCCGCGCATTCTCGGCGTCAATCACCACCCCGAGATCGTCGACCGCGAGCACATCATGACCGTGCTCGAAGAAAAGCGCGCGCACGGCGAGGTCACCGAGGCCTGGTACCGCGAGCGCGTCGAGACGCTGCGCGATCTCTTCGTCCGCTTCGAGAAGGAGAGCCGCTGGACCTCCGAGTACACGCTGCTCGGCCCTCTGCGGATCCAACTCACACGGCTGATTCATGAGAGAACGGCCGAGACAGTGACGCAGACCGTCTGATTTGCCATGGACCCTGCGTACCGACAGACCTTCAACGCCGCGTTCACGCAGGAACGGTATGAGTGGTACCAGCGAGAGCTGTCGCAGCGCCTTGATTGCACGTTCGAGTTCCGGCTCGCCGAGTCGCCGGTGTTTCTTCCGGATGACTTCAAATCGAAGATCGTCGACGCGGCGCAGGCGATCGTGGCGCAGCTCTCCGATCCGTCGCGGCTAGCCGAGATGAAACGAGCCATTCCTGCGCGATGGGACACGCCCGGCATGGACAGCTTGCCCACGTTCACACAGGTCGACTTCGCCGTCGTGCGCGAGAACGGCGTGCTCGTCCCGAAGCTGATCGAGCTGCAGGGCTTTCCATCGCTGACGTGCCTTCAAGTCACGCAGCGCGACGCCTGGCGCGACACCATGCGATCGATGGAAGGACTCGATTCCGAGTGGTCCTGCTGGTTCTCCGGTCTGGATCGCGAGTCATTCGTCGACCTCGCGCGCCGGACGATCACGAATGGACACGATCCTGCCGAAGTGATCCTGATGGATATCGATCCGCCTAAGCAGAAGACCTATCCGGACTTTGCTGCTACGAAGCTGCTCACGGGCGTCGACGCCGTCGATCCGCGCACGCTGACGAAGCGGGGCAAACAACTCTTCCGCGGAAACACGCGCGTGCGGCGCGTCTACAACCGCGTGGTGTTCGATGAGCTCATCAGCAAGGGGATCGATCTGCCGTTCGACTACCGGGAAGAGCTCGACGTCGAATGGGCTCCGCATCCCAACTGGTATTGGGCATGGTCGAAATACTCGCTGCCGTTCATCGATCATCCCTCCGTGCCACGAGCTACCTTCGTATCCGACCTCCAGAAAGTGCCCGAAGATTTCTCCTCGCGCTATGTCCTGAAGCCGCTCTTTTCCTTCGCCGGCGGCGGCGTCAATGTAGAGCCGACCGCTGCCGACCTCAGCGCCATTCCGTCCGCCGAACGTCACGCCTGGTGCGTGCAGGAGAAGATCGAGTACGAGCCGGCGCTGCAGGCGGCCGATGGCGGCGGCGTGAAGATCGAAATCCGGATGATGTTCCTTCGCCCCGACGACGCCGCGAAACCGATCCTTGCCCAGAACCTCGTGCGGCTCTCCCGAGGCAAGATGCTCGGTGTCGACTTCAACAAGCAGTTCACCTGGGTGGGATCGTCGATTGCACTCTCGCAGTCGTCGTGAAGGAGCTCGAAACCGCTGCCCCGCTGATCCCGCCGCGGCCGACGATCAAGAAGCTAAAGGCGGTCGCTGCCGAATGCCAAGCGTGTCATCTCTGGGAGAACGCCACCCAGACGGTTTTCGGCGAAGGCAAGTCAACCTCCACCGTGATGTTCATCGGCGAGCAGCCCGGCGATAAAGAGGACCTCAGCGGACACCCTTTCGTCGGCCCGGCCGGTGCCCTGCTCGACAAGGCTCTCGTCGAAGCAGGGATCGACCGCACGAAGGTCTATGTCACCAACGTCGTGAAACACTTCAAGTGGGAACCGCGCGGCAAGAGGCGGATCCACAAGAAGCCGAACGGTGCGGAAATCGCCGCCTGCCGCCCTTGGCTCGAAGCTGAGATCGCCGTCGTGAAGCCGCAAGCGATCGTCTGTCTCGGGTCGACTGCGGCGCAGGCCGTCATCGGTCCGAGGTTCCGCGTCTCCGTGCAGCGCGCGCAGTTCGTCGAATCCAGTCTCGCTCCCCTCGTCACCGCCACGGTGCACCCTTCGTCGATCCTTCGCGCAACCACCGATGAGGCGCGTCACGAGGAGATGCAACGCTTCATCGCTGACCTGAAGGCGATCTGGAAGGCGATTTCGGCCCGATAAATCCACGAACTGTAGAGTTTCTTGACGGTTCAAAAAATGCCGTCGTACACTCGCTCCACCACACGAATGCCGGCGATCCGAGCACGCGTCACTACCTTTCCATCCACCGATTCGAATCGAAGGAGTAGCCAGCTATGGCCACAGTTCCAACAGACAAATTGAAAGCGGCCGAAACCGCTCTGACGCAGATCGAGCGCCAGTTCGGCAAAGGCTCGATCATGCGCCTCGGCGCAAAAGAGTTCGTGCCGATCAGCGCGATCTCAACCGGATCCATCGGCGTAGACGCAGCGCTCGGCGTAGGCGGCGTCCCGCGCGGCCGGATCGTCGAGATCTTCGGCCCGGAATCATCGGGTAAAACGACACTCTCGCTGCACGTCATCGCCGAAGCGCAGAAAGCAGGCGGGCTGGCCGCGTTCATCGACGCCGAGCATGCTCTCGACGCCGAGTACGCGAAGAAGCTCGGCGTGGACATCGACAACCTGCTCGTATCGCAGCCGGACAGCGGCGAGCAGGCGCTCGAGATCGCCGAGGTACTGGTGCGCAGCGGTGCGATCGACGTCATCGTCATTGACTCCGTTGCTGCACTCGTGCCGCGCGCGGAGCTCGAAGGCGAGATGGGTGATTCTCATATGGGATTACACGCCCGTTTAATGTCACAAGCGCTCCGTAAATTAACAGCAATCGTTTCGAAGTCGAAAACATCACTCATTTTCATCAACCAGATTCGTGAAAAAATTGGTGTGATGTTCGGCAACCCGGAAACGACCACGGGCGGGCGGGCCTTGAAGTTCTACTCATCCATCCGCATCGACATTCGCCGCACAAACCAGATCAAGGAAGGCGAGGAAGTCGTCGGCTCGCGCGTGAAGGTCAAAGTGGTCAAGAACAAGTGCGCCGCGCCCTTCCGCCACGCCGAGTTCGACGTAGGTTACGGCGAAGGCATCTCGAAGACCGGCGAGCTCATCGACCTCGGCATCGAGAACAAGATCATCGACAAGTCCGGCTCCTGGTTCTCGTACGGCGACATGCGTCTCGGACAGGGCCGCGAGAATGCCAAACTCTTCATCAAAGAGAACCCCGACCTGTCCGGCGAGATCGAATCCAAGGTCCGCCGCGCCATCGGCATCGGCGTACCGGAGCTGACGGTGATCGAAGGCGGCGAGCCCGCGATCGCTGCCGCCCCTCCCTCCAAGCCGACGAGGGTGGCCGCGAAGTAGGTCTGCAAAATCGATTCAGGAGCGAAAGGCACAGCCGACGGCTGTGCCTTTCGTGTTTTGATGGCGAACCGTGCGACTTGACCAAGCCATCGCTGCGCGTTTTCCAGAGATCTCGCGCCGCCGCGCGCGCGAGTTGATTGCGGCGCGGCGCGTGCTGGTCAACGAGCGGGCGGTGTCGATCGCGTCTCGCGAAGTGAACGCGCACGACCGGATTGCTGTGGCCGAGGATGAGCCAGAGATCGCGGTCATTCGGGAGACGGACGACTGGATCGCTGCCGACAAGCCAGCTGGGATGCCGACGCAGCCGGCGCGCGACCGGGTACAGCGCTCGCTCGAGGAGTTGCTCCGGCTTCGTTACCACGCCATCTGGCTCGTGCATCGGCTAGATACACCGACCAGCGGCGTCGTCCTCTTCGCGCGGTCCCAAACTGCCGCTGCGGAGTTGTCAGCGCTCTTCGCGCAGTCCGCGATCCGCAAAACCTATGTCGCGATCGTGGAAGGTGTGATGACGGACGAGCAGGTCGTCGATACGGCGGTTCAGGGCAAGGAAGCGCGAACTACGTTTCGGCCGCTGCGCAATGATGGCGTCTCGACGCTCGTGGAGGCGGTTATCGACACCGGCCGCACGCACCAGATCCGTATTCACGCGGCGTCCATCAATCATCCTGTTGCCGGCGATCGGCGCTACGGCTCGGGAGCGCGCGCGAAGCGACTGATGCTTCACGCTTGGAAGCTCGAGCATCCACGCTTCGGCGTTCTCGAAACGCCGCTGCCTACTTCGTTTTCTCTTTCGCCCGCTCTTCCCGCTTCCGCGCCGCCCATCCCGCAATGACGCGTTGCGGCGTGCGGCTGAGTGCGAGTGCGCCAGCCGGTACGTCCTTCGTAATCGTGGAGCCGGCGCCGACATAGGCGCCTTTGCCCACGCGGACCGGCGCGACCAGCTGCGTATCGGACCCGATGAAAACGCCGTCCTCGAGCACGGTCTTATGCTTGTTCACGCCGTCGTAGTTGCAGGTAATCGTTCCCGCGCCGATGTTCACATCCGCGCCGACTTCGGCATCGCCGATGTACGAAAGGTGCGATGCCTTCGCGCCCTCGCCAAAGGTCGCTTTCTTGGTCTCGACGAAGTTGCCGATCTTGACGTGACGTCCGAGTCGCGTGCCGGGGCGGAGATGCGCATACGGGCCTATCGAGGCCTCGCTCTCGATGACGGCATCCTCGGCCACGGTCCCGGTTTTGAGGTAGACATCGTCGCCAACAGTGACGTTGATCAGGTGAACCCCAGGCTCGACCACACAGCGCGAGCCGATCGTGGTCGCACCTTCGATTGTCACGTACGGATAGACAACGGAGTCATTGCCGATGGAAACGGTGGAATCGATGACGACGGTGGCCGGGTTGCGAAACGTGACGCCCTCGCTCATCAGCTTTGTGACCACACGGCGCTGAATCTCCCCTTCGACTGTTGCCAGTTCGGCGCGGGAGTTGACGCCGAGCGCTTCGATCGGATCGGACGCGACCACGGCCCCGATGCGGTGACCGGCGTTGCGCAGCATGGCCAGAAGGTCCGTGAGGTAGTACTCCCCCTGCCCATTGTCCGTCGACAGATTCCTGAGATTGCCGAACAGATGGGCGCTGTCGAAAACGTAGATACCCGCATTCACTTCGCCGATCTGCTTCTCCGCGTCAGTCGCATCCTTTGCTTCGACGATCCGGATGACCGCGCCACCAGCGTCCCGCACGACGCGTCCGTACATGCCCGGATCCGCGGGTTTCATCGTCAGGAGTGTCAGCGCGTTTTGTGACTGCTCGTGCTCATCGATCAACTGTTGAAGCGTCTGCGGATGCGTCAGCGGAACGTCGCCGGAAAGGATGAGAACTTTTCGGCCGGCCGCGTTCTCCTTCTCCAGGATCTCGGCTGCCTGCAGAACGGCGTGGCCCGTGCCTTTCTGCGTTTCCTGAACGGCGAAGCGCGCCCGGTCGCCGACGGATGCCTGCACGGCCTCGCGCTGATGGCCGACGACCATGATTGGCGACCGGTCGCTAACCTGCGCGGCCAATTCGAGAACGTATTCGATGATCGGTCTGCCTGCGGCGCGATGCAGGATCTTGATCGTCGCGGACTTCATACGGGTGCCGAGGCCCGCGGCGAGGATGATGACGTCGAGGTTCGTATTCTTCAAAGCGGTCATGCCTCCGTCTGTCTCATCCTTTCAAGCGTCCGGCCATAACGGTCGTAGAGCCGGAAAATCGTGTCGCACAGGGCGGCCGAATTGTGGCGCACGTAGTTCTCCTCTTCGATGATGTCGCCGAAAAACGGCGTCACGCCGAGCTCGCGGATCGCGTCGACGTTGAATGCGACCGGGTACTGCTGCTTTGCGGCGTAGGCGGCCAGGCTCGATTCGGAGGGACGCCGTCCGTTGAGGATCATCGCATCGACGACGAGTCCGGCGTGCTCGATGATGGCGGCCAGATGTTCCTCCGCCGAGTAGTTGTCGCTCTCGCCCGGCTGCGTCATGACGTTGCAGACGTAGACGCGCAGCGCTTTGGCCTGTCGCAGAGCTTCCCCGATCGGTTTGATTAGAAGGTTCGGGAGGATGGACGTGTAAAGCGACCCGGGACCGACCAGAATCAGATCGGCGGCGGCGAGCGCCTCGAGCGCGCGAGCGGTGGGCTGCGCGTCCGCCGGCTCGATGCTGAGTTGCACGATGCGGGCGTGCGGCGTTTGATTCGCCTTCTGCCCGAGGTAAGAGCCACTGATGGCAACCTCACCGATGAGCTCTGAGCCGTCTGCGAGCGTAGCGCGAAGACGAACATCCGAAAGGGTTGACGGGTAGATCTCGCCGGCGATGTTCAGCACTTCGGACGCCGTGAGGATGGCCTTGTCGAAGCCGCCGGTGATGTCGGTCAGCGCCGTGAGCAGAAGATTGCCCAGTGAATGTCCGCCGAGAGCCGACTCGTCGTTCTGAAATCGATAGCTGAAGACGCGCGAGATGAGCTGCTCCTCTTCGGCGAGAGCGAGGATGCAATTTCGAATGTCGCCCGGCGGCAGCATGCCGAACTCTTTGCGCAGCGCGCCGGAGCTGCCGCCTTCATCGGTAACGGTGACGATTGCGCCGAGGTGGTCGATCGACCACGGGCCATCGGAGCGGACGTAGCGCTTCAGGCCGCGCAGGAGCGTCGAGAGGCCGGTTCCGCCGCCGATGGCAACGATATTGAGCCCGTGATGGCGCATCGCCCACTATCGTATCGCGCACCGCCGCCGCGAATTCATTCGTGCGCGCGCAGGAACGTTTCCGGCTTGCTGAAGGTCTTGGCCATGCCGAGTCCGCGCCGCACGTTGTGAAGCGACACTTTGCCCGTGGCTACCGCGGCGCCCAGTTGCACATACGTCTTCCACTTGCCACGGTAGCGGTAGCGGACGTCGAGCGCGTGGCGCCAGAGACCCGAGTACTCTTCGTAGAAATCGTCGAGCGAGAGAGTGGTCGGAAGCACGGCATGAACGATGTCGTACATCTCCCAGTCGTGCGTCGTCACCTGGTCTTTTGCGGTGTCCCAGAGGTCGGTGCCTGGAAGGGGCGTGAGGACGGAGAAGCCGCTGTTGTACGCGCCGGTGTGATCGATCCAGTCGCGGAGGCGCTTGAAGTCATCGCGCGTCCAGGCCGGGTCGACGATGAAGTTCGGCGTGAAGCCGACGCCGAGGTCCTGGAGGATCTTGATGGCCTTGACGTTGTTGTCGGCCGTGTTCTTCTTGTTGACAGCCTTGAGCCCTTCGTCGGTCACGGACTCGAGCCCGAGGAAGATCGCCAGCTTGCCGCAGTCCTTCCACATCTCGATGAGATGCGGGAACTTGCAGATGATGTCGGTGCGCGTCTGGACCGTGAAGAACTTCTTGATGCCGGCGGCTTTGATCTGCCGCGCCATCTCTTCGCCGCGCTTCACGTTCATCCAGAAAATATCGTCTGTGATGAAAATCGCCTCGGCCTTGATGGCTTGAAGCTCGCGGACGACGCGCGCCGGCGATTTCTCGCGGAACGTCGACTCGTGGAACTTCCAGACCGAGCAGAAGTTGCACTTGAATGGACAGCCCCGGGCCGTTTCCATGAGGGCCAGCGGTTTGTGAAAGTTGATGTAGTAGTGATCGGCGTATTGCTCGATGAGGTGCCGCGCGGGAAGCGGATAGTCGTCGAGGTTCTTGCGCGTCGGGGCGTGGCCGGTGCTGACCCAGCGCCCATCACGGTGAAGCATGAGGCCGGGAATCGTAGCCAGGTCGTGGCCGCGCTGAATGGCATCGACCATCGGAGGCATCACTTCTTCGCCGTCGCCGACTGCCACCGCATCGATTACGTCGTCGTTGAACCAGCTCGGATCGCGCGAGGCATCGTGTCCGCCGACGACGACGAACGCGCCGGGATTCTCGCGTTTAATGCGTTTGGCGAGACGGACCGTGCGGTTGCGCTCAGTGGTGAAGTTGCACTGCAGGCCGACGACGTCCGGCGCGAACTTCCGGCAGAGATCGAGGCCGTGCTCCTCGCCATCGATGCGCAGGTCGAACACCTTGCACTCGTGACCTTCCGCTTCGAGGCATGCGGCGACGCAGATCGGGCCGAGCGGCTCGACAAAGGTCAGCATCTCCAGACCGAGAATCCCACCGACAGGCGGTTTGACGAATGCGACTTTCATGATTTGTGCACCCGGTAAAGCCAGAAGGAGCGTGCTTATTTCTTCTTCAGCTCAGTGAGTACCAACTTCGCGACCGCTTTTAGTGTATCGAAAACGCCGGTACCGTTCATCGCCACAGCCTCGAACGTCGGCTCTCCCTTGAAGTTCAGCAGCCGGTACATCTCGTCGGCAGGGATCGCAGTTGGCAGGTCGCGCTTGTTGAATTGGAGCACGTAGGGCACGGATTGCAGCTCGTACCCTTGCTCTTTCAGGTTTTTGTCGAGGTTCACGAGCGACTCGCTGTTCGCCTCCATGCGCGCCTCCTGGGAGTCGGCGACGAAGACCACGCCGTCGACGCCCTTGAGGATGAGCTTGCGGGAGGCATCGTAGAAAACCTGGCCAGGCACGGTGTAGAGATGAAAGCGCGTCTTGAACCCGCGGACGGTGCCGAGGTCAAGCGGCAGAAAATCGAAGAAGAGGGTCCGGTCGGTCTCCGTTGCGAGCGAGATCAGCTTCCCCTTCGCCTGGGGGTTGGTTTTGTCGTAAATCCACTGCAGATTCGTCGTCTTCCCGCAGAGACCGGGACCGTAGTAGACGATCTTGCAGTTGATTTCGCGCGCTGCGTAGTTGATGAACGTCATGCCGGACTATTCGCTGAAGAGGCTGTCGATGTCTTCGTCGGTGATCTCGGCAAAGGGCGAATCGAAACGGTTGGCCAGATTGCCGCGCTCGGCCTCCGATTTTCGAAGAAGAACCTCGAAGGTCCGCTCCAGCTCCGCCGACGCCTTCTTCACGCGCAGACGAACCAAGCCGAGTGAGGAACGGTCGTCGAAGATCACCACGAGAATTACGCGCTGGGCGACCAAAGAGATGTGTATGTTGTCGCGCTCCCCTTCGTGGAAGAGGATCGAGAACTCCTTTTCGCCGATGAGCTTTGCCAGGCCGTCGGTTGCCGCGACGTTTCCGGCCGTCAGCGAGGCGAGCGAGGTCGCGTCGACACCGGTCATGTCGCCATGGACGGCGATCTGCTGGCCGTTCTTGTCGACCAGGAAGCAGATCTTTGAGTTGGAGTCCACCTGCAGACGCTGGAGCGTGTCCTTGATCTGCTGGTACTCCTCCTCGAACATTACGAGGTCAGGGGTCGGGGTCGCCATCTTATATTTTCACCAAACAGTTTCAGGAAGGACTGGACGGAGAAATGTAGCACACCGCGGGTGCCGGGAGTCGGGGATCGAGCGGCCGTAGCGAAGGCCGACGCGCAAGCGTCCCGGCTCCGACTCCCGACTCCCGACCCTCGACACCCTCACAAATCAAATCTCGCGCCGCCCTTCCAGAGCCTTGGACATCGTTACCTGATCGGCGTATTCGAGGTCGCCGCCGACAGGCAGACCGAAGGCCAAGCGCGTCGTTTTTACGTCGAGCGAGTGGAGCTGTTGCGCGATGTAAAGCGCCGTCGCTTCCCCCTCGACATTCGGATTCGTGGCCACGATGACTTCGCGCACATCGCCGTTTTGAACGCGCTTCAAAAGCCCGGCCACGTCGATGTCTTGCGGGCCAACGCCTTTCAATGGCGAAAGCGCGCCGAGAAGAACGTGAAACACGCCGTGAAAGTCGCGCGTCGATTCGATCGTCGGGATATTGAACGCTTCCTCGACGACACAGATCACGCCGGCGTCGCGCCGCGGATCGGAACAGATCGCGCACGGCTCGATGTCCGTCATGTTGTTGCACGTCGAGCAGCGGAAGATCTTCGCCTTCACGTCGACGATCGCGTTCGCCAGCGACTCCGCCTCGCCCGTCGTCCGCTTGAGGATGTAGTACGCGATACGCGACGCCGACTTCCCGCCGACGCCGGGAAGCTTGCTCAGTTCGTTGATGAGGTTAGCGAGCGGAGGAGCGGTCATATCGCGGCGCGTTTACGGGGTCGCGCAGTTGCGGTTATTACTCCGAGACCGCGCAACCGCATCAAAACAGTCCCGGAATCTTCATCCCGCCGGTCATTGCACCGACGGAGCTGGCCATCTCTTCGTCGACCTTGCGGGAGGCTTCGTTCACGGCGGCGACGACGAGGTCCTGCAGCATCTCGACGTCGTTCGGATCGACGGCTTCTTTGTCGATCGTGATGGCGAGCAGTTCCTTCGAGCCATTCATTGCCGCCTTCACCATGCCGCCGCCAGCGCTGCCTTCGACGCGCAGCGCGGTCATGCGCTGCTGCATCTGTTCCTGCATCTGCTGCACTTGCTTCATCAACTGCTTCGGATTCATGAGTCTCTCTCCCTACCGCTTTCGTGATTCGACGAGATCCGCGCCGAGGTGCTTCTGAAATGCCTGGACGACAGGATCGTCGCGGAGTGGCGATGATTTTGACGCAGGAGCTGAGGCGGCAGCCGGATTGTCGAGCTGCACATCGATCGACACCGGCTCCCCGAACACCTCGGCAGCAAGCTGTTCCAACGCCGGACGTGCACCGGTGATCTGCTCGGCGGTGAATGAGTCGCTGAAAGTGAGCAGCAGCCGGTTCCCGTCGCGACGCCGCGACTTTGCCGCTGCCAGGTAGCCGCCGATCAGCGGACGGGCTTTCTGGACACGCTCGATGAACGAGTCGACGTCCCCTGCCGTTGGTTCCGGCTTTACGTAGGTCGGACTCTCTAGTCCGACTTTCACGGTCTGTCGGACTGGAGAGTCCGACCTACGTTCGGTTTTTGGCGTACCCGCCAGAGCTTCTTCCACAGACCGAAGCCGCGGGAACGTCGCGGCCTTGAGCAACGCGATCTCGACCGCCAGGCGCTGGTGTTCGGCGCGATTCACGGTCTCATCGTCACGAAGCAGCAGGTTGGCGACGCGAAGCAGCTCGGAGTACGAAAACTTCTTTGCTGCCTCGCGAATGGCCGGAAGATCCTCGGGAGCGACAGCCAGCATCGACTCGTTCGCGTTTCCCGCGACGAGCAGGAGATTGCGGATGAAACTCAGAAGGTCGCGGTACAGCATCTTGAAATCGCGCCCGGTCTCGGCAGCTTCGTCGAGGGCCTCGAGGATCGCGCCGTGATCGCCGTCGGCGATGTAGCCGGCGATGCGCGCGAAGAAGTTGATGTCCGACAAGCCGAGGACCGTGGCCACATCCGTCGCGGAGATCGACCGGCCACTGAAGGCGATGACCTGATCGAGCAGCGAAAGCGAATCGCGCACGCTTCCTTCGCCGCGCCGGGCGATGATCTCGATTGCGCTCTTGTCCGCTTCGATCTCCTCGGACGCGCAAATCCTGCGAATGCGCGCGATCAGCTCGTCGAGCGTGATCTTCCGCAACATCTCCTTCTGGACGCGCGAGATGATCGTCGACGGAACCTTGTTGATCTCCGTCGTCGCGAACATGAACACGACGTGGGGCGGTGGCTCCTCCAGGATCTTCAGCAGCGCGTTCCATGCACCGGTCGAGAGCATGTGCGCTTCGTCGATGATGAAGATGCGGTTGCGGTCGCGGGCCGGCTGAAACTGCGTCGTATCGCGCAGCTCGCGGATATTGTCGACGCCGGTGTAGGTCGCGGCATCGATCTCCCGCACATCCATGTCGATGCCTTCGGTGATCTCCTGGCAGATCACGCATTCGTTACACGGCTCGGTCGTCGGGCCTTTGATGCAGTTCAGCGCCTTGGCCAGGATGCGCGCCGCGGTCGTCTTGCCGACGCCGCGAACGCCGGCGAAGAGATACGCGTGATGGATCCGATTCCCTTCGATCGCGTTCTGCAACGTGCGGACGACCGTGTCCTGCCCGATGACATCGCTGAAGGACTGCGGCCGGTATTTGCGCGCAAGCGCCTGGTAGGACATGTGGGCGAGAGTCTAGGTTGCGGCGTTCGCGAAAGCCAGTTCCGTGCGCATCCCGCCGCCGCGGCCCGCTCGGAAGAGCCCAGGCCGAACTGCGTCACACAGGGGAACACCTTATCGCTGCTTCCTTCCGGACCTGACGAGGTTCGGTGCGCCTGCTGCACAGGACCCAGGCTCATCCCAGCGAGCCGAAACGGGACGCGGATTGTAACCCGCGAGGTCGTGAAACCGAGGTGGTCGTGAAGAACTTCCAGCGAATGTGCAGTACGCATCGGCTATGTTCTTGCGTACGTAGATCGCCACCAACGCATGTTCACCATTGTCTATCTGCTGTTCGCCGCGCTTGCCATTGGGGCGCCGCTCCCTCACGTCGCGCTCCAGCCTCGGGGCACCATACTGCGCATCGCAGTCGCCGGCGACACCGGCGAAGGATCGGATCGCGTTGCCCGAGGGATCGCGAAACTTCACGCGCAGACGCCGCTCGACGCCGTCATCATCACCGGTGACGCTTTCTATCCTTGCGGTCCGGCATCGAAGACAGATCCGCAATGGAGTCGTGCCCGGGCGCTCAGCCAGATCGGCGTTCCGATCTTTCCAGTCCTCGGCAATCACGACTTCTGCGGAAAGTCGGTGCCGGACGCACAGATCGGAACTGTTCCTGTCGCGCACTGGCAGTTCCCGGCGAGACAGTACGTGGTCGATGCCAGGATCGCCGAACTGCTGATGCTGGACACGACTCCCTTCGCTGTCGCCCGCAGCGATGCGGCTGCCGACGCCGTGCGGCAAGGATTCGCATCGAAGAAGACGTCGTGGCGGATCGCTGTCGGCCATCATCCGATCGTCTCTTCCGGCTACCACGGCCACTTCCCGCGCGCGCAGCATGTCCGGATGGTCACGCTCGAGCCGGTGATGAAGCGAGCCCGAGTCGATCTCTACGTCTGCGGTCACGATCATCACCTCGAGCTGATCGACGGCCAGCCGCGGTATCTGATCAGCGGAGCAGGATCTGATCCCGTCCCGCCGATCGTGCCACACGCGAAGACGCTTTTCCCTTCCGACGCGACAACGCAACTCGGATTTGCCCTCCTCGAGCTGGACGACCATTCGATGACGATCCGATTCTTCGACGGCGAGGGGACGGCGATCAGTAAACCGTTCACGTTCCGGCGCTGAACGTCCTGCGCGGCTACAATGAAGACTATCTCGATGGCTTTTGATACGTCTCCTGCAGTATCAGAAACCCACTGCCGGTTCTATCGTGAAATCGGTGAAGCGGGCCGCGCGCAGATTGCGGCTGAATTGAGCGATTTGCTCCGCGATCTCGCATTCGCGGGCGTCAGGCAACGGCATCCGGAGTACAGCGAGGATCAGCTTTTCGCGGAGGTGCTGGCTGTGTTTTATGGTCGCCGGCCGACGCGGTGAGCGAATGAGCGGGCTGACTCTGCGTCCTCGGTGCCTCTGTGGTTCGTTTTGTCAGGTGTGGCTCCGAACGGCGTTTGCCGATTACTCGCCTCGTTCGCCGCGATGACTGAGACCGCGTGGCCAAGCGCCCTCTCGACCGAAACGCAATTCTTTCCACCCTGACAATGTTCGACTTACCACTGCTTCACCTCTGTCCGAGCGTCAGAGCTGAACAAATACTCTGACAGGAACGGACACACCCAATGCCTTTCGAAGCACTCGGGCTCGACCCGAAAATCGCCAAAGCCGTGCGCGAAGCCGGCTACACAGAACCTACCCCCATCCAGACCAAAGCAATTCCGCTCGTGCTGCGCGGTCATGACGTCATCGGCATCGCCCAGACGGGCACCGGCAAGACAGCAGCGTTCGTGCTGCCAATTCTGCAGCGCCTTTCGACGCGTGGCTCGGCAACGAATCGCCGCTGCATGCGCGCCATCGTCATTGCCCCGACGCGCGAGCTCGTCGTGCAGATCGAAGAGAACGTCCGTAAGTACGCGCGTCATCTCCATCTCCGCATCGCTACGGTCTACGGCGGCGTCGGCGAGCGTCCGCAGATCCAGGCGCTGCGCGCCGGCACCGAGATCGTCATCGCCACGCCGGGACGCCTCATTGACCTGATGGACCAGGGTCACGTCGACTTCTCCGGCCTCGAAGTAGCGGTGCTCGATGAGGCCGATCGGATGCTGGACATGGGCTTCCTCCCCGCCATGCGCCGCATCGTGAAAGCGCTTCCGAAACAGCGCCAGACGATGATGTTCTCGGCGACGTTGTCGAAGGAGATCGAGACGCTGACGAACGAGTTCCTCAGCGACTCGCAGCTCGTCCAGGTTGGCAAGCGCGCCAATCCAGCCGAGACCGTGACGCAGTTCGTCTACGAGACGACGAAGGAAGCGAAGCTGCCGCTTCTTCTCCACCTTCTGCGCGATCCGTCACTCGACTCCGTGCTCGTCTTCTCCCGCACGAAACATGGCGCCGACAAGATCGCCCGCAGGCTCGCTTCGTCCGGCATCAACACCGGAACGCTTCATTCGAATCGCAGCCAGAGCCAGCGCATCGCGGCGCTCAAGGCGTTCAAGGCGGGCACGGTCCGCGTGCTCGTTGCTACCGACATCGCTGCACGCGGCATCGACGTCGAAGGCATCTCGCACGTCGTCAACTTCGATTTTCCGCCTCAGCCTGAGGATTACGTTCACCGCATCGGCCGAACCGGCCGCGCCAAGGCGATCGGCGACGCCATCAGCTTCGTCACTCCCGACGACCGCGGCAACCTTCGCGATCTGGAGCGCTTCATCTCCCGCGGCATTCCGCGCAAGGTCGCCGAGGGGTTCGACGCGAACGCGTATAAGACGGCGGAGCCGCTGAAGTCGTGGCGTCCGTCGCGTCCCGCGCATGCACCGCGTCCGCAACGTCCCAACACCTACACCAGCTCGCGTCCGACTGCACGTCCAGGCTCCGGCCGCCCGAGTGCCGCGCGTCCATCGAGCGCTGCGCGTCCGCATGCAGGAGGCAACGGCCGCGCGGCGAGCAGCGACCGGCCGCAGTTCTCGGATCGCGCGCGTCGACGGCCGTAGTCGTCATTTGCGTGCGGTCTCGCGGTCTCGCAGATAGCCCACTCCGAAACCTGGCGGCCGCGCAACCCGCAACCGCGAAAGGAGCGCCGCGTTTTCATTCACGCGGCGCCCCATTTCACGCGCGGCTACCTCTCCGGATCCGTGGCGATCTCGTGAAGGATATCGAGGATCTCATCGTCATCCAGATCGATATCCGGAACGATTTGCGCCTTCGCCCTGGCCTTCGCTGCAAGAGAGGGGGCCATAAAGCTCTGCATGGGAGGAGTGGTGGGAGGAGTCGTTGAGGATGGGGTGGTGGGAGGGTTGGTGGCGGGTTTCCGGGGCTTGCGGCGGTTCATCGTCCGATCGACGACACTCTGCATTTCATCGACATAGATCCGCGCCCCGCCGCCGTCAGGCTGCTTCACGTGACGCTTGCCATATTGAAACAACTGAAGGGCCTGTTCGCCGGAGACGGACATCTTCTGATTCATCGAATACGACATGGCCATCACAATCGCGGCCATCCTCTTCGTGATCGGCTGCATCTGGCCCTGGTAGTCGAGGGCCGCCTGCGCGGCGGCGGCGTCGAACATGTTGCGCTGCTGAAACGGTGGATAGGAATTGACGGCGTTGATCGTGGGCGGGATGAGCGCGCGTCCGAACTTCGCGCTCTGAGCCATGCGCGGGATCTTCGCAATATCCGGCTGGGTCAGATCGGGGATGACGGCCTCCATTTCGTTGAGCAACTCGACCATCCGGGCTGCGGCGGCGACAAGGTCCGGGATGGCCGCGATGGCCTTTGGTTTAGTTCTGGAGCGCTTCTGGACGACGGGGTGGGAGGAGCGGTTTCCGGTGCGTTTTTTCGTTGACATCTCTTTCTCCTTTGGCCGTGCCACGAGGTTCCAACCTCCGCCGGCTTATTCTCTGAGACGAATCACGATTGGAAAGGTTACGGGCCTGTCGGAGCGGTTACCGGGAGGGAGCTCCTTCTCCTTTCATCGAGTCGAGATCGAGCCTTCTTGCCGGCTCATCTCGGAGGAGTGGATGCGATCAGGATCGGCAGGGTCTCGATCTCTGCCCGGCAGGTCACGACCTGTCTTTGGCAGATCGCGATCTCTCTTTGGGAGATGCGGATCTCTTTTTGGGAGATGGCGATCTCTTTTTTCAGATACGGATCTCTTCCGGGGAGATGCGGATCTCTTCCGAGGAGATGTGGATCTCTTCCGAGGAGATGTGGATCTCTTTTTTTAGATGCGGATCTCTTCCTGGGAGATCGCGATCTCTTTTTTTAGATGCGGATCTCTTTTTTTAGATGTGGATCTCTTTTTTTAGATGCACATCTCTTTTTTTAGATCGCGATCCGACCGTGGGAGATCGCGATCTGTCGCCGCCAGGGTCGGAAGATCGCACCCACGACGAGGCCGTAAGTATCAGCCGCTCAATCCTTTGCCGCTATCCGTACTTCTCACACTCTTACTGATTGATCGGACGCGCGACACCCGGCAATTCCAATGCCAAGAGCGAGTGCAGGTTAGCGCGGCGAAAACGCCTGCCCGCGCTTCAGGAATTTTCCTTTGCCCGGCTTGCCGACGTACTTCCCCTCTTCGATTACCAGCTCGCCCCGCGACAACACCGTCTTCGTAGCACCGCGCACCTTCCAGCCTTCGTAGCAGGAGTAGTCGACGTTCATGTGATGCGTCTTCGCGCTGATCGTGCGCTCCTCGTTCGGATCGAAGATGACGATATCGGCGTCGCTGCCGACGGCGATCGTTCCTTTTCGTGGGAAGAGCCCGAAGATCTTCGCCGCCGCGGTCGAAGTGATCTCGACGAACCGATTCACTGAGATGCGGCCCTCGGCTACGCCACCGTTGTAGACGAGCGACATCCTGTCTTCGACTCCCGGTCCGCCGTTCGGGATCTTCGAGAAGTCGTTCTTGCCCAGCTCCTTCTGCTCCTTCATGCAGAACGGACAGTGATCGGTCGAGACCACCTGCAGATCGTTGAACTTCAACCCGCGCCACAACTGCTCCTGGTTCCACTTGTCGCGAATGGGCGGCGTCATCACGTACTTGGCGCCCTCGAAACCGGGTTGCTCGTAAACGGTGTAGTCGAGGAAAAGGTATTGCGGGCAAGTTTCCGCGTAGGCGTTGATGCCCATGTCCCGCGCCCGCGTCACTTCCTGCAGCGAGTCATCGCAACTGAGGTGAACGATGTAGACCGAGGACCCGGCCATCTCCGCCAGCGCGATGGCGCGATGCACGCCCTCGGCCTCCGCCTTCGTCGGCCGCGTCAGCGCGTGATACTTCGGCGCCGTCTTCCCCTCGGCCAGCGCTTTCTTGACGATGGCATCGATGACGACGCCGTTCTCGGCATGCATGCAGATCAGCCCACCGTTCTCCCCCGCGACCCCCATGGCCTTGAAGATCGTGGCGTCATCGACGAGGAAGACTCCGGGATAGGCCATGAAGAGCTTGAAGCTCGACACCCCCTCATCGATCATCCCCTTCATCTCCGGCAACCGCTCGTCCGGCAGATCGGTGCAGATGAGATGGAACCCATAGTCGATCGACGTCCGCCCATCAGCCTTGGCGTGCCACGCATCCACCGCCTGCTTCAGCGACTGCCCTTTGTACTGCACCGCAAAGTCGATGATCGTCGTCGTCCCGCCATGTGCCGCCGCAATCGTCCCCGTCTCAAAGGTATCGGACGCCGAGGTCCCACCGAACGGCAGCTCCATGTGCGTGTGAGGATCGATCCCGCCCGGGATGACGAGCCGCCCCTTGGCGTCGATGACCTTGTCCGCCGCGACGTCGATCGACCGCCCGATCATGGCAATGGTCCCATCGTCGATGAGGATATCTGCGTTGTAATCGTCGACTGCGGTGACGATGCGGCCGTTCTTGATGAGGGTTGTGGTCATGGGTTCATTCTCCTCTAGCTTCTCGATCAAAGAATGTCTCGAGTGCACGCGCAAGTAGCGGGATGTCTTCGGTCGCCGTTCGCCAGATTACGAGCGCGCTGATATTGAAGTAGCCATGTGCCAGGCGGTTCCGGGCGGCCACGCTCTCCAACCATGGCAATGGAAGCGCCGCACGCGTAACGGTGCTGACATGAGCCGCAGCTTCTCCGATCACTTCGAGCATGTGAACGACACTCCAGAAGTCGGCTTCATCAGCAAGTAGTTCTTCGGCGGATCTGTGTTTACTCGTGAAGCGCGCAATTTTTCGCGCCGCTTCGAGCATGTGCTCCAACCGCGCCCGATCAGACGGCGGAATACTGCACCTCAGCCGACCGAATTACATCCTCACGAAAATGGCGGCTTAGATCTTCAGGCGTGCGGAGGTCCACTGGTCTGCCAACAACCGCTTCGATCTCGAACTGCATACGCGCCAGAGCAAAAAGTCCGGGCGTATCCTCACGCTCAAATTCGATGAGGACGTCGAGGTCGCTCTCGGGCCGGAACCTGTCCGTCAGCACCGAGCCGAACAGCGAAAGACGCCGAACGTGGTGCCGTTGGCAAAACTCGGTGACGAACGCCGGATCGAGCTGAATGTGCGCAGACATGACGGCTCGCATTCTACCGCGCGATCAAGCAACGGAATGTGTGACTTAGCGCGTTAACGTCACCCCGTACTTCTTCGCGAGGTAATCCTCGACCTTCGTCCGCTCCGCGTCGGTGAGCACGCGGGCGTAGACGATCATCTCGGCGATGTCGCCCTGCCATTCTTGTTCGTAGCTCGTCCCGGTTCCACCGATGTACATGTTTGGTAGCGCCTCGCCCCAGTGTGTGGCGAGCTTAGTGATTGCCGGCTTCCCGTCGACCCAGCCGTTGAACTCGGTGGCGGTGTATTGATCGGTGGTGACGTAGACCTGGTTTGCTTTCAGCGCGAAGTAGCCGGCCACGCCGCGATCGCCGGCGAAAATCACATAGTTCTTTTCGTCACCGCTGCGATCGTCGAGTCCCGCAGCGCGATCGTAGTCGCCGTTGTCGTCGCCATACACACTGCGCAGAGGGTTCTTCACGTCGGTGACGCTGTTGAACACCGTGATCACGGTAACGTCAGGCCACGACGCCGGACTGATGTCGATGGTCGTGCGCAGCATGTTTGTTGAGCCGTCAAAGCGCACCGCGGCGTGGCCGTTGATGGCATTCGCCACGACGGATGGTGGCGCTGTCCCTTCGGTGGGTGATGCGGAGACGTTCGGTACGAGCGGGTTCGTCCAGGAGGCCACCTTCCCCGCAGTCGCGGACTTCATGGCGTCGTCGCCGGTCAGCCAGAGTGCGAGGCCGTGGCCGGGTATCGGCGCATCCGCAGCGAGCGGGACGCTTGGTATCGGCGTGGCTGCCTTCGGCGCCGGCGCGGGCGTAGCACTCGATGTCGTCGCAGCCGGCGTGGGCGCGGCAGGCTGGGGAGCGGCCGCCTCCTCCTTCTTCTTGCAACTGGCGAGAGCGAGGCTCGTGACGAGCAATGCTGCGACGATTTTTTTCATGGCCAAGAATCGTACCAAAATGTGGCTCTCAACAAGCGCAGTTCGCCATACCTGCGATCATTCGCCGATGCTCTCTTCGATCTCATGGAGGGATAGATACATCATCACCGGCTGCGGTCGCGCGTCGGACTGTCCCTCCAAAGCATCAGCGGCAATGAATCCATACCTGGAGTAGAAGTCAATCGCGTCCGGTTTGGCATCGACAACCACCCCTATGCAGCCATAGTCGTTCGCCAAGCGCACGGCGAGGATGACTACAAACCGCAGGAGTTTCGCTCCGACCCCTTGGCCTCGGGCCGATGCATCGACGGCAAGGCGGGCCAGCCGGACGACTGGAAGAGGGTATCGCGGCAACCTCTTCCGCTCAGAAGTTGGCAAGTCTTCCATCTCGATGTGGCCAGCAGCGATCGTCACGAAGCCGAGGATCCGGCCATTGTCAATGGCAACGTATGTCACGCCGATGTGATGCTTGAATTGATTCTGACCTGCGAACTGCCGGAAGAAGCGGTCGAGCTCGGGAGTGCCCGACTGGAAGTGTGAGCGGTCGTCTTCCTCGCGGAGATGTCTAATCTCCATTGCGCATCAAGTCACGCAGCGCTTTTGTAGCCTTGCCGGATCTCATCTTCTTCAGGATCGCCGCACCCGATCGCCGCGTCACGACAATCTTGGGATGGATGATGAACTCCGCCGGTATCTCTTGCAGCGCTTGAAGATGATGCCGAAGCGCTTGCTCGACGAGGTGCCCTTTCTTCACTCCCGTAGCGCGAACATGCCTTTCAAGCAGGTCCCTTGTTGATTGAGACACGACGGCCGAAATCTGTGTTTCCTTTTGCATGGCTATTCATCAGGAATCTACATAACTGTACGAATTCCGTCAATCTGTTTGATGCGCGGTCCTCACGTAGTGCCCCACGAACGTCACGTTGTGGCCAAAGTGGCCGTCGACTTCGTGTTCTGTGACGTCGAGGGCTTTGCGGGAGAAGTGGATTGTCACGCTGTAGCCGTCCGCGTCGTGCCAGGTGACCGTGTCATCTTTCAGCGGGGCTTCGAAGTTGAGCTCGCCGAGGTTGGGGCCGTACTTTTCGTTCTTGATGTTCCAGAGGGCGACGCCGTCGACCTTCACGCGGTCATCTGGGAGCATCGTGATGTCGAGCGAGGCCTGGTCATTCTCGGCGTTGCGCTCGTAGTGGCCGGAGACGTCGCGGTTCCGGGCGTTGGCAGGCGGAGCGAGTAGCAGGAACGCCATGCAGAGCGGTAACGCAGCCGCCAGCTGCGGAATCACAGTGAGCGAACGACGCCGGGCGTGATGGTTAATCGCCGTACGCATATCCCGCCCGCGCGCTGACCTTGAACTCCGGATTGCGAAGCTTGACCTCGACCTTTTGGAAGCCGTGCTCGCCCGGCCGCTTCTTCGTGTAATAGCTGATGAGGTAGTAGCCCGCGGTGCGCTTCTCGATCAGTTGCAGCGGCGTCGTGAAGCTCGTGTGCAGGCGATAGTAGTGGCCGTTCGTGTCGCTGGCCATCGTCGCCAGATTCTGGTGTACGAACGCCGGGGCGTCGAAGTCGCTGACGAGCGAGACGGGATAGAGCGTGACGTCGGCGCTGTTGAGCGATTCGATCATCGGATCGTAGTAGCGGCTTCGATTGAGCACGATGCCGCCACGCACGTCCTCGTCCGGACCGATGATGCCGTTCGAGAAGAGCACGACGTCCTTCCGCGCACGAATCGGCCGCAGCGCATCACCGAGAAGGTCGAGCGCCTCGTAGACCGAGCCGGTCTTGTTCATCATGCGATCGATGTCCATGTTGCGCATCAGCGAGGGGCCAGTTGCCGATGCATCTTTGGTGCGGATGCCGAGGCCGTAGGAGGTCGCCTCGTTCAAAGCGCGGCGAATCTTCTCTTTGTTCGCTGTGAAGTCCGTGTAGACCTTGAGACGCACATCGTGGCCGACGACGGCGACGCGATCATCGGCGCCGAGGCGGTCGTTGATGAAGCGGATCACGTCGGCGCGCGCGCGAATCATCTCGCTGGGAAAGCCGACATCCGAGGATGCCTTGTCGAAAAAGATGATGAGGTAGCGTTCGTCGTGAACGCGCTCGACTTTGAACTTCGCCAACGCCTCCGGGGCATCGATGAGGCGGCGGTTTGTGAAGTAGTCGACCGTATCGATCGTCTGCTGAACGCCGTTTTCGCGAACGACGAAATCGTCTTTAGTCAATCCGAGCATCTGGTTGCCGCGGTTATCGGTGACCACCGCGTCGAGCTGGACGAGATTGACGTCGACCTTCTCGCCGAAGGTTGGTGAAGGTTGTGGTGGCGGCGGAGGCTGCTGCGCGAAAAGCGGTGCGGCAGCAAGAATGAGCACCGGGAAGAAACGCATGGACATGAGTCCCCCTTCGGCGATACCTAACGAGGTTGCGGCGAGAGGGGATTCCTCGAATCGAGCTCAGCGCACGGTTCTTGCTGCTTGTTCACCGCAATGAAAGGACGGATGTTCGCGGCTCTCATCGCGCTCGTCGCTGCGCCACTGCTCGCGCAACATCGGGTGGATGTTCTGGTTGATGCCGAGGGCGCGCGCCGCCCCGGACGAAATGCGGACTTCTCGACCGGCGTCCATTTCGACCCGGAGTTCGGAACCGGTGGCGGCGCCGGACTCGGTTTGAATTTCTTTCTGACCGACCGTGTATCGATCGAAGCCAAAGCCGCTGCGTTGGAGTCGCGGCTCAAAGTGCGGACCATCGGCTCCGACTTCTTTGCGGTCGCGGATCTCGGGCGTGCCCAGATCTACCCGATCACGGCCTTGCTGCAGTGGCATCTCACCGAGCACGGCACGGTCCGCCCGTACCTCGGTGCCGGCGTCGCGCACGTCATTTTGCGCAACATCAATCACTCGGTGGGAAGCACAGGAGCCAGCGCCATCCACTTCAAAGATCCGACGGGACTCGTCGTCGACGGCGGACTGGTAGTGCAGCTATCAAAGCGCTGGAGCATCCTCGGCGATGCGCGCTACATCCCGATCGAAACGAAGTCGGAGGCAGCCTTCATCGGCACTTCGTCGTCGGTCAAAATGAACGTGCGGCCTCTGATTGTTTCGACTGGACTTTCGTGGCGGTTCTGATCAAACGAGCTCCTATCGCGGCGCGGAATGAACCTCGGGATAGCCCGGTTTGACCGGTCGGCGCGGATCTCCTAGAATCCGCACTCTTTTTCGCGCCGTTCCCGGCGCGTCCCGACTTCCCCGGGGCATAGCTCAGCCTGGTTAGAGCGCACGGTTCGGGACCGTGAGGTCGGAGGTTCAAATCCTCTTGCCCCGACCATCTGGAAATGATTGCGGCCTCGCACCCTGCGAGGCCGTTTCCTTTTTTGCCTCAACTACAATCGGCCGGTGAAACGAATCCTCCTCCCTTTTCTGCTCATGCTTTGCACGGTTCCCGCGTTTGCGTGGGGACAGGCCGGGCACCTGATGACCAACGAAGCGGCCGCGATCGGACTGCCGACCGACATGCCACAGTTCTTCTATCGCTCATTCCCCCAGCTCACCTGGCTGGGTCCTGATCCCGATCGCTGGCGCGGCGGTGGACAGTCGGTCGATGCGTCGAACAGTCCGGATCATCAGCTCAACTACGAGTACGTCGCAGGGCTTAAACTGCCGCGCGACCGTTACGCGTTTCTCGCGCTCCTCATCACCTCGGGCATGCAGCGGCGCCTCGGCATCCGCAACTCGGATCCAGGATTCCTGCCGTGGCGCATCGCCGAGATGTGCGAGCAGATCACGACCGAATGGCGTCTCTGGCGCTCCACGCCTGCCAGTTCACCGGAGCGCGCGTTCATCGAGCGCGACATCGTTCGCGATTCCGGCGTCCTCGGGCACTTCGTCGCCGACGCCTCGAATCCGCTGCATACGACGATCGCCTACAACGGCTGGATCTGGCCGAACCCGAATGGCTACGCCAACGATTGCCAGATCCACGCGCGCTTCGAAACCGACTTCGTCTCGCACTCGATCGTCACGGAGAACATCGTGGCGAAGCTGGCGGCGGCGCAGTTGCGCAGCGACTACTTCGACACGGCGATCGCGTTCGTGCGGCAATCGAACACTCTGGTCGAGCAGACGTACCAACTCGACAAAAAGGGAGAGTTCGACATCTTCCGCGCTCCTTCACCCGAGGGAAAGACATTCGCCAGCGAGCGGCTGGCTGCGGGCGCGTCGCTGTTACGCGATCTCTGGTGGTCGGCGTGGAAGAACTCCGCGAATCCCGCGAAGCGGCGGGATTCGGGGGAGTAGTGCCGACGCTCGCGTGAGATCATCCTGATTGAGCATGAACGCTGTCAATCTGTCCAATCTGCTCGCGCACCTCACTGCGGCGAACAGAGAAACCGAATGGATCGAGTTCAAGCTGAATGACGATACGCCCGAGGAAATCGGCGAGTACATCTCGGCCCTATCCAACTCCGCAGCGCTGTCGGACAGGCGGTTTGGCTACATCGTATGGGGGATCAGCAACATAACGCATGAGGTCATCGGCACGAAGGTACGGTTGCACGCAAAGAAGATTGGAAACGAAGAGCTTGAAAACTGGCTCTCGCATCAACTCTCGCCAAGAGTCAACTTCCGGATTGTGGAGGAGGATATTGACGGGAAACCGGTTTCGCTAATCGAAGTGCCTGCCGCGTCACACACTCCGGTCAGGTTTCGTGATCATGAGTTCATCAGAGTTGGAAGCTACAAGAAGCGACTGCGCGATCATCCGGAGAAGGAGCGCGATCTCTGGAGATTGCTCGAACGTCGTGACTGGGAAACCGAGATCGGCGAGACGCACGTTCGAAGCGCTGATCTCCTCGCATTGCTCGACTACCCCGCTTACTTCGAGCTTCTTCAGAAGCCGCTACCTTCGGAACGGGCGTCGATCATCAACGGCCTTGCGGACGATAAGCTGATCGAATTCGATCGCCTCCGAGATACGTTCAACATCACGAACCTCGGCGCCATCCTCTTCGCCCGCGATCTCTCGAAGTTTTCAGCTCTGAGCCGGAAACAAGTTCGCCTGGTTGTTTACAAGGGTCGTGATCGCTCGGAGACCATTCGGGAGCAAGGAGGACAGCGCGGTTACGCAAGCGGATTCGCGGGCCTTGTCGCCTACCTCAATGATCTGCTGCCGGCAAATGAGCAGATCATGCAGGCATTTCGAACTGAGGTCAGGATGTACCCTGAGATAGCGATTCGTGAGTTGATCGCGAATGCGCTGATTCATCAGGACTTCAGAATCTCAGGGACAGGCCCAATCATCGAAGTGTTCGCTGAACGGATTGAGATCACCAATCCAGGCAAACCTCTGATTGACACGGAACGGTTCCTGGACGCTCCACCGCAGTCCCGAAACGAAAAGCTCGGAGCTCTCATGCGACGCATGAAAATTTGCGAAGAGCGAGGCAGCGGAATCGACAAGGTAATCAAGGCCGTGGAGATGTTCCAGTTGCCAGCGCCGCGGTTCGACGTTACGGATCAGCACACGAAAGTAACTCTTTACGCACCGCGAAAGCTGTCAGCAATGGAGAGTGACGACCGCGTGCGAGCCTGTTATCAGCACGCCTGCCTGCGTTACGTTTCCAACGATACGATGACGAACACTTCCTTGCGCGAGCGGTTCGGCATCGCTGCCGAAAACTACTCCATTGCGTCTCGGATCATCGCCGAGACGATCGAAGCGGGGATGATCAAACGTAGTGATCCTGAAAGTAAGTCAAACAAACACGCAAAATACGTCCCCTACTGGGCCTAGATTTGTGTGATCAGAAGTGGCGCCAATGGGAGACTGAAGTTTACTCATGTATTGTAAATGACTGAATTAGCGAGACTTGCTGCCACAACTCTTATGTGACGGCTATGTGATCGGCAGCGCTCGCCAGCTAGGGGATGCTTGCAAATGGAATGTCCAACTGAAAGCGTCACCCTCGCGTCCACGGCACATCGGGAACACCGTACAGGTGGTTCGCGTACCTCGCCGCGACGAACAGGTAATCCGATAGCCGGTTGAGGTAGGTGATCGACGCGACTGTCGCGGCATCGTCATCGCGTAGCGCGACCACGAGCCGTTCCGCACGGCGGCAGATCGTACGCGCGACGTGAAGATGCGCTGCCGCGGTGCTGCCGCCGGGGAGGATGAACGTCTTGAGCGGCGCGAGCTCGGACTCCATCGCGTCGATCGACTGCTCGAGCGCCGCGATCCGCGCGGGGTCAGGGCCGTCGAATCGCGACAGGCCGGGCGAAGCCAGATGGGCGCCGATATCGAAAAGGTCCGACTGGATCGCGTGAAGCTGCGCATCACCGGAAGATGATGGCCAGGCTGCGCGGGCCACGCCGATGAACGAATTCAACTCGTCGACCGTGCCGTAAGCCTCGATGCGCGCGTCGTCTTTGCGGACGCGGGCACCGCCGAACAGCGACGTCTCGCCGCCGTCGCCGGTTTTCGTGTAGATCTTCATTGCGGTCTTACCTGACGCATCGCGACGGCGTAACCGAGAGACCTCGCAACCGCGAACTATCCCTCCGCTTCGAGCTGGCGGATCCGTTCCTTCACCACCATCTCGGCGAGGTCGGGAATCACTTCCCAGGCAATGTCGCGGACGACCTTGTCGGCCATGAGCTGCACGACACGGCGGGCAATCCGATCCACTTGGGCATCGGTCAGGTCGGCGGTCAGGTCGGCCGGCACGGCGCCATCGTCCGTGACGGAGTCGGTGATCTGCGAATTGACCTCGGTGCTCGCGGCAGCCACTTCAGGGGCCGCCGGCGCAGACCATGGCGCTTCCTCGGCCAGAGCCGGCTCCGGCGCCTCTGCCGCGAACGGCGATTCGGCTTGCGACGCGTCCGCAAACGGATCCGCGGTCGGCAATTCTTCGGGAGCGGACCATGCGGGTTCTGGTTCCGGTTGCGGTTCCGGCTCCGGTGTCGCGGCCGGCTTGGCGGCCATCTTTTCCAGCTCCTCGAAGCTCATGCGGGGAAATGCGCGCGTCTCGCCGCCAAATGACGAAGGTGCCTCGTCCCAGGGCGACGGCTCGGCCGGTGCTGGGACTTCCGCCTGCGTTTCAAACGGCGCGGGAGTTGCCTGCGCCTCAGCCATCTGCCGCATCTCTTCGAAACTCATTGCCGGGAAGGCGCGGGTAGCACCGGCGTCTTCTTTTGGCTCGTCCCACGGTGATGTTTCCTCGGCGGGTGAAGAGGGCGCCGCCTCGAATGGCGACGGCGTTTCCGCGGGCGTCTCGGCAGCCGGGTGCGCTGCGGACGCCATCTGCTGCATCTCCTCGAAACTCATGCGCGGGAAAGCGCGGGTCTCGCCACCAAACGCCGGTGCCGGTTCGTCCCACGGTGAGGGCTCGGGAGCGGGTGCCTCCTCCTGATGCGGAGCCGGTGTCGAAGGAGCGTTCGCCATCTGCTGCATCTCTTCAAAACTCATCCGCGGGAGCGCCCGCGTTTCGTTTCCGTATGCCGGTTCCGGTGGAGCGTCGAAAGGCATGTCCGTGGTCGTCGGCGACGCTGCGGCCGGTGCGGCGGAGAAGATGTCGTCGTCGTGTGCAAATGGTTCGGCTGCCGTTGCGGGCGCCGGCTCCTCGAACGAGGGCATGTCGGCGAAAAGTGCGGGAGCGACAGCCTCTTCCGGTTCGGCTGCGGACGCATTCGACCGGCTTTGCTGCACCAGCTCTTCGACTTTGTGGATGAGGCTTTGCGATTCGAACGGCTTCGTGACCACGGCATCGCAGCCGGCCTTGTCGGCGCGATCCGGATCGAACGGCTCAAACGTTCCGGTCAGCAGGATCACGGGGATGTTGCGATACTCGGGATGCGACTTCACGTACTCGCAAACCTCGTAGCCGTTCTTCTCCGGCATGATGATGTCCGACAGGATGATGTCCGGACGCATCTCCGATAGTTTCTGGATCGCCTTCGCGCCGTTGTTGACCGCCGTGACTTCGTAATCACCGTCCGAAAACGTCAGCTCGACGACTTTCTGGATGGTGATGCTGTCATCCGCGAGGAGGATTTTCTTTGCCATGGCTCTCACTCCGATTGATTACGAAGAACTGTAGCAGAAGAACTTCGATGACGGGGGCAAGAGCGGCCGGCGGCGGACGGAACTAGGCGTGCGGTTGCTGTTTCTCACGCTTGAAGACCATGCCGATGTGATCGGTCGCGCCGGTCTTGAAATTGATCGATGTGATGCTGACCAACTCCCACCCATCGTCGCCCAGACGATTCAACTCTTCGGCGCGCCGCGGATCCATCGAGTAATTCTCCGACCGGACGTTGATGATCTTGTACTCCCAGGTCTTCATGGTCCGCCCCCTCCCGCGGTGCTGATTGCTGTACGGAAAGTGTAGCAGGGTTGGGGCGTGGGCGTCGGGAGTCGCTGGTCGGGGGTCGGGAGTCGGAGCAGACAACACCTCTCGCGATTGCCCAACGAGTTGATACCACCCGTTCGGAAGTGGCAGTCATCATCATAAGTCGCGCAATTACTCCGGACGCCTGACACGCGAACCCGCCTCGTTTGATATCGTCGCGCATCGCGATTCTGAGATTCTTCTCCGACTCCCGACTCCCGACTCCCGACTCCCGACTCCCGACTCCCGACGCCCGACTCCCGACTCCCGACAACCGACGCCCACACCATGCCCAGCCGCCCATTTCTCATCCTCATCGTGATCGACGGCTTCGGCTGCCGCAAGGACGCGCAGTACAACGCCATCGCCCAGGCGGATACGCCGCGCTTCGATCGGCTGTATCGCGATTCGGCATGGACCACGCTCGAAGCCTCTGGCCGCGCGGTCGGTTTGCCGCGCGATCAGATGGGTAATTCCGAGGTGGGGCATCTCAACATCGGGGCGGGGCGGATCGTCGATCAGGACATCGTCCGCATCGGCAAGGCGGTCGCGCGGCACGAGCTGGAAGCCAATCCGACGTTGGTCGATCTCGTGCGAGGTGGAGGAGCGGTTCATCTCGTTGGGCTCCTGTCAGACGGTGGCGTCCATTCGATGCAGACGCATCTGCACGGACTCATCGACGCCGCCATCGCACTCGGCGCGAAAGAAGTCTACGTTCACGCCATTCTCGACGGCCGCGACACGCCGCCGAAGTCTGCGGAGAAATACCTGGAACGGCTCGCGGAGCACATCAAGGACAAGCCCGAGGCTCGCATTGCCACGATCATCGGACGCTACTTCACGATGGACCGCGACAAGCGTTGGGAGCGCGTTCAGCGCGGCTACGACCTTATGACCCTCGGCGTCGGCACCGAGACAAAGGACCCGATCGAGACGGTGCGTCGGTTCTACGAGCAGAACGTGACGGATGAGTTCATCGAGCCGATTTCGGTGCTCACTCCCGAGGGGGCGCACAAAG
>Ga0247666_1000070_pt1 | contig 53162 bp, 66 predicted proteins | sample CNK07_metaG_FD_183025 | JGI IMG/M metagenome (GOLD analysis project Ga0247666, IMG submission 183025) | Soil microbial communities from Purdue University Martell Research Forest, Indiana, United States - CNK07 | ecosystem: Environmental > Terrestrial > Soil > Temperate forest > Bulk soil...
TCGCCCTCCCCCCTCCCCCCCCCCCCCCCCCCCCAATATCGCACACTTCCCAGGGGTTGTCAAGCGCGTATCACTTTTGGGCCGTCCCTATTGCCTCAAATGGGTGTCCGGGGGTTTGAGCCGCGAAATCCCCTTTGTCAAGCATTTTCCGTGCCATAACCCGCCCTACTTCACTTGGGACTAGTCTGCTCACTGGTAAAATAGTTTGAACTATTTCACTCCGGGGAGTTGACACTAGCTCTAGCTGTGCCATTGTATAGCTACGGTGACGGCGCGGCAATGAAGCAACGCCCGATGCCGGTAGAACACAGAACAACATATGAGTAATGAAGCAAAACCAGTAGTCGCGCCAGTAGTGGCGGACGTTCCCGCATACAATACCCGTGGTGATCGCAACGGTATCGCCTTTGACCTTGGCAAGCGTGAGACAGAACGCGCTAAGAAGGGCGAAGATACGGTAACGTATTGGGGGTTTGACATTGGGCAGTATCTCAATGCCAGTGTCCCTGGCGAACGTCCCCTGCCACAACTTGCGGCCAATGCCACTGACGCGCAGAAGAAAGCACATGCGGAGATTATTGCGGCGAACATTCAGTCACGCCGTGAGTATGCAATCGCGCAGCTTGATACGCTGTTAGGGAGTGACAGTGACGGCAAGTGTATCCTCTTAGATATGGTTGAATCTAAGATGAACGGCTCACTACTTGCCGCACAAAAAGACAAGGGCAAGGACAACTATGACATGACTACCAAGCTGCAACGCGCATTCGCTTGGTTCAATAACCTTAGCGTTGCCCGGGCTGTCCAAAAATCCCCGATGGACATTGCCAAGGACGAAATGGTAACGGCGATTCAGGACTCCGCAAAAGCGTTAGCGGCTGGCACCATTGATGCCGCTGCGAATGCTCTTGCGGTGCAATCGGCCATTGCGAGCTATCAGAAGCGCGTCGCAGAACTGTCCGCTGCAATGACGGCGCAAGCACTCGCCGATGCCGGTATCACGCTGTAAGCCTCACTAACAGCCACTACAAATAGCCCCTTGGTTCACAGCCAAGGGGTTTTTTGTCACTACTCCCAATCGCTTCCGGCGTTGTCAGGTTACCTACTTCCCCATGCTTGCTAGTAATCCCTATGCGCTAGCTAGCAGACCCATACGTGAGCTAGTAGAAAGCTAGTGTTGCTTTGCGATAAATCGTAAATCCTTTTCAGCCAGCATATCCGCCAGTGTTGGCATTTACCCTTCAGGTTACCTATTTGCCCCATCCTGCTAGTCCTACTCCGATCACTCTCCTAGCGAGTCGCTATCTCCTGCTAGCTTGCTCAAAAACTAGGAGTAGTAAGTAGTGGCATCTGACTAAGATCATAATGGTAAGTGTTTAAGTTTAAAAAGACCCCCCACACCGTGTATATTAGAATATATAATTTATATACATTATAGTTGTTTACTGGCGTTTAACCCGTAAATTCTCGCAAACACTTCACGGGCACCCCTTAAACACTCCGCTCGTTCAATGGCGTTTATCGGAGACCTACAACGACACCCTTGCTACTCGACACCTAGTGCTAGCTAGCAATCCTTATCGTCTTTGTAGTGACACAAGCGCAACTAAAGACTAGCACTATTCCGACGTGTATAAATAAATACAGCTAACATCACACTCGCGTTTAATTGTTGCGCTTATCTTACGAGTTGACTAATGACATTTACTACTCATTACTAACAAGCATCACGCTGTTACTAATAACGTCGCTAGTTAGCGGCAGATAATTAAACGCCGTTTATCCCACCGTGCTAGTCATCACGCCAGTTACTACTCCACCGCTAGTTATTACCATAGCTAATCATGTGCTATTACTAGGGAGGGGTAGCCCCCAGAAACATTTTTGCTGGCCCGAACCATCATACTCTCTCGAAACGCTAATTTTCGAGTATTCGAGGTTCTTAATGATAGCAACTAGCTACTCGATACTATTACCCAGATGTTGGCATAAGAAATGCTCTGTTAGATAGTGATTTATGGATACTAGTTTGTGGAGCACATCTAATAATGGTAACGGATGGAGTATAACTTCACAGAGAATTGTGGCGGAGAGTGGTTATGGACGATTACAGAACATTAGCAGCGAAGCGGGACAGTCTAGTAAAGACGATGCAGCAAGCACAACAGTTGAAGAACAGGGTAGTCGAGAGAACGACGCGGTTGCAGTTGCAGCAAGTTAGGGACCAAATAAAGCAGGTGGTTAAGAACTATAATAACAGTAAAAGATAATAATAATATGAAAAAAGGACTTCAAGTTAGTTGGCAAGTTAAAGGAGCACCAATGCCGGGTTATGGTACAGTTATCTCCGATGAGGAGAATGGTTGTGTGTTGGTGGCAGTGGATACTCTCGATGGTAGTCCTAATCCGGGTTACCATATTGTGATTCACTGTACTGTGACATGGTTGACGCCAGTTAATACCAGCACGAACTAGTATGGACCTTACTAATCCGAAAACGATTTTGTGCATCATCGCGGTAATACTCGCAGTGGTAGGCATCGTGAAACCGCAGTGGCCATGTGTGGCGGTAGCTGTGTTGCTAGTGGCGATAGCGACGTTGATTAAGTCGTAGTAGTATGGGCTTCGACAGCAGACAGATACTAGAGCTAGGCAAGCAAGGGTTAAATGCCGAGGAGATAGCTGCCGCTTTGGGGTATGATGTAGAGCTAGTCACTACTGTCTTGACGAAGGGGGCGGAAGTTCCGGCCCTAGCTGATACTACTCTCGAAAAGCCTAAAGCTAGAGGGATGATGTTTGATGATAGTATGGAGCAACTCGCAGTTGCGACGGTGAAGGATATTCTATTAGATACAGAAGTGAAAGCACAAACACGTCTTAATGCGGCTCGAACTGTCATCGAGGAACGCAAGGGCCTACTAGAACCCAAAGTCGCTACTAACGTCACTTTCAATATCATGGACTTTAACGAACGGTTGCAGCAGATGCGCCGACGGCGGGAGGAATTGGAGAGGGTGATAGATGTGCAGGGAGATACTAAATTGGTAGCTGCATGAACACAAGAACATTCATCAAATCACTGCTAGTCGGCGCTATCGCACCTTCGGTATTTTTGCCGAAAGCTAGTGACTCGTTTAAGTGGAAACGCACGGCTAGTGGAATCTATGTTGTTAGTGACGTTGACAAATTTCAAAGACTTCCTTATTACTTAACCAAGGTTGAATTAGAGCATTTTCCCAGCTGGAATAGTTTTGAAATGTTGTATGGAACCAATATCTGGAAACCAGATATGGGTGATACTAAAAGAGCAATTACTATTCGCTCCGATTTTTACGCTTCTGGATTCTAGTTGTGGACTCCAACACCTCCATCGTCCCCTTCGATTTCAAAGACCCGATAGATATGCTACTAGCGATAGATGATATGCTACTTCGAGGCTCCGCGAATGGTGGCATTGACCTCTATAAGTGGCAAATGGAAGTAATGAAAGACTTCGCACAGGAGAGTAGCGACCGAGAGCCATTCCTAGCAGTAGCTCGAACCTGTAATGGTGCCGGTAAGGACCATATGCTAATTGCGCCCTGTGCTACATGGTTGTGCTGTCACTATGCCTACGCACAAGTTGTGATAACGTCGAAGTCCGGCCCACAGCTAGACAAGCAGACGAACACCCGCATACAACAGATATGCGAAGCATTTAATGCTAAGTGCGGCGAAGAGATATGGAAGATCAACTACCGGCACTATGAGAACCTTCGCACTCGCTCTACTATTGAAATGTTTGTTACAGATGAGGCTGGACGCGCCGAAGGATGGCACCCTAAAGTTCCGGGAGGCAAGCAGGCGATATTTACTAGCGAAGCGAAGTCCATCGAAGAAGAGATATTCCAAGCCCTCGCTAGATGCACCGGAACTACTCACCGACTCGACTGTTCTACACCGGGGTTACCTATGGGGCATTTCTTTAACAGATGCACTAGTGGCAACTGGCGCAAGTACCATGTGACGGCGTTCGACTGTCCCCATATCTCACCGGCGGAGATAGCTAGCGTTGCAGAGATGTATGGTGAAGGCTCTCCGACGTATAAGTCCATGATCCTCGCAGAGTTCTCCACTACCGACGACTTAGTAGTAATTCCGTATTTTCGTGTAGTAGCAGCGATGTCGGGGAACGGGAAGATTCCGCATACTCGGGAAGTGCATAACACCGGCGGTCTAGACCTATCGGCGGGTGGAGACGAGACTGTGCTAGCGGTTAGGAATGGTAACAAACTACTCTCTATATATGGATGGCGATATGATGATACCAGTAGAACAGTCGAACATGTCGAAAAACTGCTCAAGGAGAATGGGTTACAAGACCCTAAAACTACAATCTGGGCTGACGCCGGAGGACTTGGGAAACCAATCATTGATAATCTACGTTCGAGAGGATGGTACAATATCAAGTATGTTGTTAATCAAGGCTCCCCCAACGACAAGCGAGTCTATCTCAACCGTGGAACAGAAATGTACTTCACCCTCAACCGATGGCTAGAAAATGGCGAGATCATACTACTCCCAGATGAACGATTACGACGACAACTATCCACTCGTTACTATGTTGCGACCGATAACAGGTATCGTCTTGAATCAAAGCTACAAGCGAGGGCCAAAGGGCATCCGTCCCCGGACAGAGCTGATGCCGTTGTATTGGCATTCTCGAACTACCGAACTCAATTTCGAGATGGCGTACCAGATGATCGGCTCCCGCTACCACCACGAGTTATACAGTCACCTCCTACGGGGGGAGACTTCACTCTGAAAGGTCATGCACAGGGAGGGGATGATGTGCAACGATACCTCGATCAGAAGTATGGTTCATGGTCAGCGAACGGCAAAGATGATAGCTATTTGAGGGAGCAGATTGCGGAGTTGAATGCGAAGAGGAAAGCAGTAACCACTAATGAAAATAACTGACACTATTCCAGCGGCGACCGAAGGGAGTAGAGATACAAGCGGCTATGCAGTTGAGAGCACTCTTTTCTTAGCACGTAGAGTTCTTGACGATCATGCGTTAGTGTTCAAGCAGTTCTATGAAGAGAGCTTGAAAGAGCAGGGTGGACAAATGAGCGAGCTATCACGTAGGTATGCAGCGCAATATAACAGCTTAGTAGATTTACGCAAGAAACTAAATCAAGAGACTGCATCGCAGATGGTAAGATGGGATGGACCAGAAGCAACACAGAAAATTTACTTTAGTACAACAACAAACAACTGATTACTATTATGATGGACAAAGTTAACACAGATGGCGCAGATGGTCAGGGTGATGCGGTAGCTAGTGGCGCGCTAGATAGTGGTGCAGAAGAACGTGGTGAACCCTCCTCCGAGGGAGTAGTAATCTCCGAGCAGTTCCAAAAAGCATTGTATGAATTGTTGGAAGATGCGAGTATGGAAGAGCTACAATTCGCATCAAACTGTGCGAACGAAAAGCGATATGAGCTAGAGCAAGCGAAGAGGGAAGAGGAAGCGCCAGAACTCTCCACTGAGGGGATGCCCTCTGACTAGTATGTCTAAAGACCTTAAAGAGCGTATAGTGGCAGTTTTGATAGGTGTTGGCGCTGGTATAGTAGTCGGCACAATCATTTTAGTCATCATCCATTTCTACAATCAACCTCTATGAGCGCCACTACCGACAATCAACCCGCCTCTTCTGACACCTACAAAGTCCCCAACCTCCTAGTATTCGACGAGGCAAAGGACATGATTAAGAAGCTCGTCTCTGTCATGGAGGAGCAAGATAAGGTATTGAAGACGAATCGGAACTTACGGTATGCGGAGATAGATATAGAAGCAGAACGCAAAGCGGGCAGGATAGCGCCAGATGAACTCTACGTTCCTCAGCATGTCATTGATGCTAATATCCGGCGCGAACAGTCCGTCTATGTCGGTTATCTTACCGCTCCTCCACGCTCTTTAGTGCTATCAAACATTCAGAATCCATCCACAGTTACCGAGCCGATTGAGCGTGATATAACGAACCGCATTCGCTACGATGGCTGGCAAATGCCACTCTATCGAGCCGTCGACTCCATGCAACAGAACGGCTACGGAGTAGTAGAAATCGTCCAAGACCAGTCGAAGCCGGGCCACTTAGTAATACAAGATGTAGCTTATGACGACTTCGGCTACTGTCTCGACTCGAAGGATATTCAGAGTGCGGAGATGATAACGCGGCAATATCACTTCACTAAGACGCAGTTGATAGCGTTGACGAAGATCAAAGACCCTACGAAGAGGTTCGACATAGAACAAGTAGAACGTATCGTCACTGCGAAGGACCGCGAAGCAGAGGACTACAAGGAGACTTCGCTGTTCAAAGTAGAGAAAGTAATGTTCCGCAAGAAGGGAGTAGTGCAAGTGGGGTGGTCTTGTCAGTTGAAGTGTGATGATTGGTTACGAGCACCACGGCCATTATATATCGGGCGTCAGCGTCGCTCTCCAATCGGCTTCTGGATGAAGGATTTTGAGACAGATTACCCCTTCTTTATCCTTCCCTATACTATCACTGAGAACACCACCATCCGGCAATTCCGAGGACGGGCGTATTTCGATCAAGATGTGCAGGAAGCTATCTCCTCGCTCATGTCGTCCGTGGTGACTGGCTACCGACGTTCCACCTACTTCATGTTCTCCAAAGATATTGACAATGACCCCAATGGAGATGTGGCGACACAGACGGTAGTAGTAGGCAACGGCAAAGTGGTGAACAGTAAGGTAAGGCAGTTCATGCTAGCGGCGCCGGATGCCACCTCTCTATCCGCGATACAAGCCCTCACTTCTGCTAATCTCCAAGAACAATCCCAGATCAACTATGCTGCAAACAACCGTCAAGACTCTCGTAAAACTGCAACTGAGATACAGGCTGCACAGCAGAACTCACAACAACTATCCACTATTCAGTTGGCGTTGTTTTCCACTAGCATCAAAGCTATCTATTCGACATTCTTCGAGGTGTGTCGTAGTAGAGTGCTAGCTCAGTTGATACTAGACTTACCGCCGCAGCTTGTGGAGTTGTATGGCGCTACATACTCGATTCGACCGGCGGGTGACTCCGATGTAGTCGAACGTCAACAGAAGATTCAACAGATGCAACAAGCATGGCCAGTGATGGAACATACTCCGGCAGCGCAGATGTTCCTCTCGAAGTTATTGATGCTATTGTTCCCCGAAGATGCTCCGCAGTACTTGACGGCATTCCAAGTAGATCAGACGAAGGATAAAGCGTTACAATCCTGTCTCCAAGTACTAGGCGCGTTAGTCCAAGACCCCAACGCCTTATCTCCCCAAGAGCGTCAGAATGTGCCGCAGATACTAGGACTGATACAGAATATTATCCAGATACTCCATCCTCAGCAGCAACCGGGCCAAGGCAAGGGCCAACAACAAGGTAGTGGTAAAGGTATCGGTGGCCAACCTGCTATCGGCGCTAACTCCCCCATGCAACCCCAAGGTGGTAATCGTCCACAGATGCCTCAAGGTGGTAGTGGAGGCGGTCCTAGTCCTAGCATGGGTCAATTACTCTCTACTCGGCTTCTCCAGATGGCGAGGCCAGCACAGCAACTACAACAGCAGAATCCATAGTACTATTATGTTAACACTCCAAGACCGTATCCGAATGTTTCGAGGCACTAAACGCTTCGACTCCTTACACGAAGTTCCAGCTGATCTCGTTCATGCTCAAGATGTGCGTGATGATACTCATCCAGTGCCAGAAACACCAGCGCCGCTTACTGAGTCAGCGGAAGTAACGCCGAAGAAGAGTAAGGCGAAGACGAGACATAACTAATATGAATCCATCTCAAACTACACAGCTTCCTGATGGTTCTGCTTTCTTTACAGCAGAGATAATGTCAAAGGATGAAGCATTAGCACTTCCGATCAACAAGCGTCCCATTTGTTATCGTGTTTCATCTGAACTTTACCATGATGTCTTTCAAGCTGTAGGTTCTGCATCTATGTGCTGGAAGCCAGATACAGGAAGTGCTGTATTTCAAAGTGAGCAGGCTTCCGATATTGCAATTAAACTGTTGTTTAAGATAGCAAATGAAAAAGAGAAAGCAGTAGAAGAAGCTTTGAGCTTAAAGAAGTGAAACAGCTACCACCACAACTAGCTACTCCTGAGAACATTGAACTCGTAGCTCTCCACGAAAAGTGGCTCCAATCACCAGTAGCAGCGAAGGTGCGACAATTACTAGACCACTGGGTTACTAACTACACTAACTTTGCTGCTACTGGTTCAGTTACTTCTGAAATATCAGCCGAATCTGTTCGCATACGCGCGGCACAACTTCACACACTCCTAAAACTCCGAGACACACTATATGACACTGAACGCTTCATCACAGAGATTGCTAGACCCCACACCAGTTGAGGGCGGGAATGGTGGCACTACCACTACTACGGAGCCTCCGGCTTCTGCTACCACACTCACTCCTGACCAACAGAAGATAGCCTCGGCAGTTGAGAAGGTAGCAGCAGCGGAGCCATCACCAGCGCCACGAACTAGCACTACGCCTAAGATCACCAAGCCACTAGTACCCACAGGTGTTCCAGACGATGTGTTGAAGATCAACTTTGGGATGGATGATAATGATGTTTTGTCCACACTTGAACAGGAGCAAGAGGTTCCAGTTAAGAAGGAGGGTGAGAAGAAAGTAGAGCCGAAGGTTGAGGCTAAAGTCGAGCCAAAGAAAGATGAAAAAGCTCCCACCGAAGATGGTATCATTCGGCCCAAAGCCGCGCAACAGCGCCAACAGCAACAGCAACAGCAACCCGACTCGCGTGACTATAACGGATTCGATGCTGAGACAGTTGCCGCGTTGAAGAGGATGCCGAACGAGTCGTATAACGTAGTGCATAAGCAGTTGCGAGAGTTCGAGCAGTTGAAACAACAGAAGGTGGGTAGTTACTTGCAGCATCCACAAGCTTATACTTTGAGTCCCGAGTATGCTCAAGCGTCGGCAATGGTAGGACAAGCTGAATACGAGATACAGCATTACGAACAGCAATTACTAAATATCCGCGCCGGTAAAGACTGGACTGTCCTCACTGGCTTCGATCAGAAGACTGGTCAACCAATAGTATCTCCGGCGCAGAAAGCTAGTGACGAGTCGGATATACGAGTAGCGAACACCCTCTCTCAACTCTCGCAACAAGCCGAACAGTTCCGGCGTCAACGCTCTGATATAACCGCGAACTTCCAGAAGCGTATTGAAGCCGAGAACCAGATGATTAACCAAGTCAGGGCGCAACGGTTCGGATGGGTAGCTGACCCCAAAACTCTTGATGATACTGTCGAGGTTGTGATTAAGGGTACTCCTACTCCCATTCCTATCAAGCAGGTCATCGCTGACTTTAAGAACTTATTCCCTCCTCACCATCACGCATCACCTATCCTCGATGTTGCTGCTGATATGTTCGTAGCTATGCAGATCAAAGAACAGGAGAACCGCGAACTACGAAGTAAGACCGAGACTCAATCGCGGTTGCGAGAAGACTCGGACGCTGCTGAGATTAACGTCGAGACTGCTAGTAACGGAGCACCTAATAAGGGTGAGACTGTGTTTGATATGGCAGGGTTGGAGGACTAGCATTGCTAGTAACTCAGTCTTGGCACGAATCTTGCTAATACCCAAGTAGTTCGGCGCTCGACGCCATTGCTTCTAGTCGTAGTAAGGGCATACTACATTGCTTCTGAAGTAGAAGGGCATCTACAGCGATAACAGGCTGTCTGTTATACTGTCAGATAACTTTTTACAACAGGACAATTAAATGCCAAATTACTATGAGCAGCCTGCTTCCTTCGCTAATGCGATTGTGGAAGATAAGGACCGCTTCCAGAAACTTCCCTTCTATCTCGTCAAAAACGAACTCGAAGTGTTCCCACGCTGGAATATCTTCGATCAACTCTATGGTAACATCTCATGGGAACCCAACATGGGTAACACCATGCGAGCAGTTACGCCGCAGAAAAGCCCAGTAGCTAACTCATTCGCGTTCCCTAACAATATCGACGTTCTCCCTAATAAGAACGTCTATCAGGTTACGGAGTCGAGCGAAGACGCGAGAGTAAAGGCGCAGCGGTTCGAGTCACAGCAATTCTCGTTTGTTCCCTACTTCACGTCGTTCTGGCGCGATCACTTACAGTTTGCGAACCGTGATATTGCGACGCAGATTCAGAACTATAACAATCAGTTCATACGAACGAATATGCTGGCGAAGAGCAACTATGCTTATATCGCCGGTAAGGGACTCATCGGGCAAGCTCCTACTGCGGACCTTGGCACTGTTACTACGGATGCGAATGGTAACACGTTGACAGCAGCCGCAAACTCTAAGACCTCCGCATGGTTCGCTGCACAAGCCGCACTCATTAAGAACAATCTCTCGCTCCGGGATGTGTATAACGCGATGCTCAGCCATACGGAAGACCTCGCTGCTCCACCGTTCGATGGCGTGAAGAATATGCCTACTGACAATGAAGGACTGAAAGGGAAGTATGTCATTGTTGGTAGCACAGAAGCGTGGGCAGCATTTCCCTACGACCCTGATACTAATCTCCTCAAGAGCTTGGAACAGAATATCCTGTTCAAAGACTTCACTGGGCTGTTGTTCGGCAAGGTGACGTGGAAGTTTGACCGCTATCCTCTGCGGTTCGATGCTACTGGCGCATTCATTGCTCCCGAAGCGTATGATGACACGGTGAAGAAGTGCATTCCTAATCCGAACTACACTTCGTTGCTCACTGCACCCTACGAAATCGCATGGATGCTCGGACAAGACGCCTGCAAGACGATCAAAGTCGGACCTCCACCGAAAGAGTTCGCTGCTACTAGCATGGCTGCGAAGAAGTTCTACTCTCTCAAGTGGAATGGTGAGATTCAGCTTACCGATCAAGTGTTGATTACCTACGCGGATGGCACTACTGACCTCAACACCTACGGCACTCAGTTGAAGTTCATCTCGCAATGCACTCACGGCTACCTTACTGGTGAGCCTCGCTATGCGTTCCCCATTCTGTTCAAGCGCGCTCGTCCGGCGTTGGCAGTCTAACCACTAACGATAACCTTTTATACAAAGAAAGATATAAGACAATGAAAAAACTTATCGCTATTATCGCACTCCTTGGAGCGTCACTTGCATCCTATGGAGCTTCCACCACCATCAACACTCCCGCAGGTGTTACTCCTACCATCTTGGTGAGTAACTCTTGTAGGAGTGTCCAGTTCATCATCTCAAACACGAACTTGATCGCTAATGCGTATCATACGTTCTTCGATGCACCGGCAGTTACGACAACAACTACACCAGCAACAGCAGGTGCGGCGATTACCAATGTGCTCGCTAGCTATACCTATGTGTCGTTGACGTTCTCGCACATTACGAACGTATACACTTACTACACTGGCGTAGCTCAAACTACGAACGTGCAGTATGATGCATGGACTCACACGACTAATACCGTGGCACAGACAACAAATGGTTATCCGGCGTTGTTAACCCTAGTAGTGCCTACCAACTCCACACTGACGATTGACTTCAATCAGCGTTGGATTAACGGCATTCTCAATACTAACTCTGGGGCAGGTAGTGTAACTACCGTCTTCACCCAGTAAGGAGGGGCTTGGTTTGGGGGCACTCACTGACACCTTGTAGTTGGTGAGTGCCTTTTCTCCTTTAAGTGAATGATTAGAAGAAAGGAACGATAATAGTAATATGATAAATGTTGCACTAGCAGTTGAGGGTCTAAGCCCAACAGCGCCGAATATAGTAGCGGGGAATGCAGGGCAGACGAAGGATGTGCTCACAGATAGGACTGGCGATGACCGCACAGACAAGCAACTCGCGTATAGGTTTATCCAGAACCTTGATGCTAATAATGACCTCTACTACGCGATGGGTACAGACTGCACTACCAATCAAAACAACTATCATGGTATTATACCTCCGAAGACTCAGTTGAGTGTGCCGACGAAACAACGAGTGTCGTGTTTTGCACCGGGAGCATGGACAGCGGCGGTCCTAGAGTTGCATCGAGTGAGATAGTATGAAACGATTTTTCTTGTTTCCATTATTAGTAACACTATCCACTAGTGCTCAGTTAGGACCAACGCCGATTATTAGTGGAGGCAACACTGCTCCAAAAGTTCTTGCTAGAGGCATAGTGTATCGCAACGGTTCTGCTATCAATAACTTCGAGTCTGCTTTTAGTGGTTCTAGCGTTGGAGATTCATTTATTCTTGGGCCGGGAGTCTTCTGCATGACTAATCAAATAGTTATGAAGAACAACCAAAGTATCATAGGATATGACCCTATTCAGACAGCAGTGATATTTGCTGGTGGGCAGTATTCGTCGAACAATAATGGACTTTGGACTGGTATTGAGTTAGCCACTAATGTGTATCTAGCTAACTTTAGTATTTATGCCACTAATTGGCAAGCAAACTTTTTCGCTGCTTGTATTGGTGGTAGCACAGGCGGGAAGGGTTTTAGCAATGCAGTTGTTCAGAATGTGTGGATGTATGGAGATACTGATAACTTTTATGTGGATAACACATTCCATGCTGATGGAACGTTAAATAACTGTCGGTTCTATTCGCAGTGGGACACATTAGCAGTCAATACGAGTGGACACCCCGGAAGTATTATTCGGGTTAATAATAGCACGTTCAATAATCTTGGTCCTAGTGTAAGTAGCCCATCGTCACCTGCTGTTTGCCTTAGAAATAGTAATGCGCGAACTGCCTTAATTTTGAATAACTGTGACTTTACTTCTAGTCAGTATATAGGTAGTGGGGGTAATATGCGCTTAATGCACTGTAGAATAAACACTACGAATCAACTTGCTTTCTATAACAATATAACTCTGTTGCCATTATACTTTGAAGACGTTAACATTATACCTCTACAGATAGACGCTTCTGCTAATAACAATATGTCTAGTTATGTGCAGATAAATAACTCGTCTAGTAACTTCGTTGCTCAATCACTAGGAGGAATAGGAACGCCGTCTTACGGTTGGAATATCGAAGACACAAATAGATTTCCACAGGTAGGACTAGGACAGATTTACTTTGATAACACTACAAAGGGACTACGTATTTTTAATGGTATAGAATGGCAAGCCTTGACTCCTGCTATGGATACTAATAAAGCTGTATTGAGCGGACGTGGAGATGCTTATGATGGAGTGTATAAACAGGATAGCTACGTGGTTGATGCTTTGCCGGGTGTATCGTGGACTAATCGAGATGGTGTTTTCTTTATGTTCACAACGAATGCGAACGCAGATGGTGTAGTTGGTATTAGTGCTACTAAAAGCATGATTAGTGGGGCTGAGATAGATTTAGGAGGTGTGAATATAGATAACACACATTACGCCCTTGCACCAAAAGGCTCATGGGCAAATACACCTACTACACTTACTTTTGCAGATAAGACTACTTTAAGTAATGCAGTATTAGTAATAGGAACAGCTTATACTAATCAGACAGGAAAAGTGCAAACAATTTGTGGGCTGAACGGGACGGCGACAGTTGCCGCAGTTAGTGGAAAATGCACAATACAGTTAGAATTATCTGACTGCTTCACAAATGAAGTCTTTTCTATGCCAACCACAGCGAGTAGTATTACTGGAACTTACACGAATGCGTTACCAACTATTATGGTGCCATCAGGCAGTAGATATTTATTTAAGAACACTAGCACTGGCACAGGAAACTCCACAGCACTCGCAAATGGTCAACGTCTCTAATCACTAGAATGTCCAACTCTCTCACCACCATCCCCGGCACTAACATTGACGTTGGGCACTTAACTACATTCCTAGAGAGTCTCTATGGAATGCCGAAGGTAGGGCTAGTCCTGATATTTTGCACTGCATTCTGTTTGTGGTTGCACTTCTTCATCAAGAAGATGCCATTCATACCCAACTACGTCATTCCTATCGCAGTTCCATGTATAGTGCCATTCATCGGCGCTATCCTACTCATCGCTTGCCAAGACTTTCAGGATAGCAAGATTAAGACATTTGGCTCATTCATCTTCATCAATGGGATGATCGGCTTCGTATCTGGGACAGTTTCAACGATGGTATATTACTTTGCGTTGCTGCCTGCCATCCGCAAGTTCCGTCCTCGCACGAATGGAGGACTAGATGATACGACAACATTTACAGCTAAGAGTAATTAGATGACTTTATCGCTAGCTATGTTGTGTGGCGCAGTAGTCAGTGGCAATTTGCATGACGAGATTGGCACATATACGTCTCCTATTGTGCCGGTGTTTAATTCGCTGCCGACACCATTGATGACTAATGTGGTAGCTGTACTAGACGTGAATCGCAAAGCTAGTGCGGCGAACGGATTGTTTGCATCCTTTTGTGTGGGTGGACTCTATAGGGTGGATTTCGGTGACGTAAAGAGTGAGTTAATAATGGTGCCACTACACGACACGAACACTTACCAGTATGTCGCAATGCGCGACAATGCGACGAATGTGACACTAGCAGCAGCGTGGTTGAATGGAGTGATGCAGACGAATATCTCATATGTGGAGGTGACTAATTCGCCGTGGGCTGACACGAACCTCACCACTATGATGAGCAACTCGCTATACTTGTCTATAGTCGCAGCAACGAATGGCTTTGTAAGTGCTTCTCAGACTAACATCTCATATACTGTGGTGACTAATGCGCCGTGGTTACAGACTAACGGTAACGGTAGTGCATTGACAGGCTTCACTAGTAATCAGTTGCCGGGAATTAGTGCAACGGGGATTGTTAGTGGGACATTGCAGGGGACATTGATACCAACAAGTGTGACGAATGGAGCAGCGTGGCTAAGTGCTAATCAAACTTTTAGTGGTGTCAATACTTATTTAACTAGCAATCTATTCAATCAGTCCGTCATGGTGAGTAATTCAACCAGTGCAGCAGGTGTTCAGCTAAACACGAATGGAACAATTAAGGCTACTGGAGCAATAACTACGGGGAGTACTATCTCAAGTGGTGGAGCAATAAAAGCAACTGCGGGAGAGGTTATAGCAACCGCTTCAGGCTCAAGTGCTGGTGGTTCTAGTGGAGACTTAGAGGCTGTTAGGAGTGGAACGGCTGGCGCTTTGTGGCTCGGGAGTGATGGTAACTGTTATATTTTTAGAAGTAGTGGTGATATAAGTGTTCCTTCGACAATTACTACGTTCACTATGGGTTCGGTTGCGTCTTCTTTGAAATCAGTTGCGGTAACAGCGGCCAGCACTATTCAAACAAACAACGCGGGATTCAACTTCTTCCCTGCCAATCCCGGCAACTGGGTAACGGCGTTAAACACTCGGACTACGAATGGAGTGCGTCGTGCTACACTCGAAGTTGATATTTCATTCACTGATGCAGTTGGTGGAACACCAGTGGCACAAGTTGTGATTGAACATCAAGGCGTCATTACTAACACTTGGATTTCCTCAATGCCCGGTGGTATTTCATCCACGGTCACAAATCATTACTTCTATCGTTTGACGACCAATTCCGTTGTGAACATCACTGACATTTCTCGCGGGACAGGCGCAAGTGTTGGTATCTCTCAATCACAACTTACAAGCGAATGAAACGAAGAATCATAACTCTTCCTTGATAACAGTGAACCAATACAAACAAAAAGAAAGGCAATGATAGTAGTATGAAGAAAGTAATTATTAGTATCCTACTTGGTAGCACATTAGTAGTCGGTGCCCAAACCAATAACACCGGTGTCACTGGTTTTGTCACTCAAGTGACACAGTGGATTGCGTCATTCAACACTAACTACGATGTGGCAATCGCAGCTTGTAAAATGCGGTTGTGGACAGGGGTGGACTCTGTGCAGGGTGGAAACGAATCGTTGGTGAATGAAATCGGCGTCTCCTACGATGCACTCACGAAGAACAAGGTGCTATCTCTAGAGGCAGTCGAGAGGAATGGAGGTGTTGCTGGCACACTAATATCGGTGCAAGGAGGCGCTAGTCTCAACTTCCTCGTCCATGACTTTATGCTTTCACTCTATTGCGATGGTGGCAAGTATATGGATAATATCGTGAGTGATAAAGGCAAGAAGAATGAGATGTTTGGTGAGATAGGTATTCGTGGGTTCAAAGCGTTGGGGCCGAACACCTACACAGGAGTAGGATTAGGAACACAGTTTCCCACGTCGAGACAGTTGTATATGGCATATGTTGGTATTCGGCTCTAATACTACTCAACTCTTAACTCTATGATTCTCGGCATCCTCCCATTACTCGAAGTTGGCGACGTGGCATTGCCTTTCGTTGCTGGCTTAGTGGTGGGAGTGATGCTTCTCTCCGTAGAGTAGTATGGGTACACCTAATATCCAACAGCAGGGACCACCTACACTGAATAGGTGGTTGAATATCAATTCGGTGTTGAGGAATCAACGCGAGAGAGGCTCAGTGTTTGTGCCCACTGACCAGCTAGAGCTTGCTAGTCATAATCTGTCTGCTGTGTGGAATGGTACGTTTAGCGATAAAGTAATACAGTTTAACTTCGCAGTGACTAACAACATTTCACTATTGCGAAGTTCGTTCTTCAATACTGATGGCACTTTCAAACTACCTTTCGGAGATTTGATGCTTTGGAATGTGGCGCGACACAGCACTACTAAACCATACCGTCCTACATTTCCGTTAAATCCTGTGGGATACGCATCAGTTGATAGATTTAGATTGAATAACGCTACAGATTATACTATCAATTTAGATGGAGATTATACTGGTCAAACACTAGGTTCTAGTTTCTCGATAGAAGCATGGACTACTCCGAGTTCGGATTTCCAGCTATCTCCGTCAACAGCAGTAGAGATTCTGACTTCGATACTGTCTCCTACTGTTGACGTTAGGACTAACGGTGCTAACTTTAATATTGCAACACACACCTCTTCCTATCAGCACTTCGAGAATACTAGCTTTAGCCAAGCAGGAGTAGGATGGGATTTACCTATGGCCTTTCCGCAGTATATCATTGACTTCACACTCTAATAACCAAATAAAAATATGCCAGCCTCAGCACAAGATTTTATCGGTGGTTTTGACCCATCTGCCGCAGGGAGTATAACAGGACCGCAGTTACTCGCATTGATACAGTCGGGGACACCATATGGTGATAAGGGACTTATCGTAGTTACGGCTGATGATGGTTCTGGTAATCCTGATGTGCCTAACGCAGTAGCTACGACAAAATGGCAAGCATATGTGTGGGTGCGGCACTTAGCGTCATCGGCGGTTGCCTACCTGTGGAACCCCGCTGCCGCTAGTGATGCAACATTCCTCAAGTGGCAGCAAATCAACGTTACTGGTATTGCGGATTTCTCTATTACCAACCAGAAGATCGCTCCCGCAGCAGTAACAGACGACAAGATCACTAGTGTCTCATATGCGAAAGTGATAGGAGCGCCGACTGGACTACCACCTACTGGTAACGCTGGTGGTGACTTGACCGGCGTATATCCTAATCCGACAGTTGCAGCGAATGCTATCACTTCGACGAAGTTGAGTAGTGATGCGGCAGTTGATGCTAACCGAGCAGTCGGCGCTGACCACGTTAAGAATCAAGCGATTTCGCCACTACGCCATTTACTAGTAGGTGCCGCGTATCAGTATCCCCAGACGAACTCGGGGGCTACTAACTACGAGTTTGTATATCCTGCGGTGTTGCAGAACTTATACAAAGCAACCACTGCTGCCGATAGCACCAACGTCTCCATTCCAGCAGACGACACTATTCCACAAGTGACAGAGGGCAAGGAGTATATTTCTACCTCGATTACGATGAAGTCGGCGTCGTCGCTATTGCGAGTGCAGTTCTCAGGACGTGTATCGGATGGGACTAACACTACATCGGTTGTAGTCGCAGCGTTTGCCACCTATGCTGGCAGCACTAGCAACGCTATCCAAACAGCCTTCACTCATATTCCTACTGCTGGAACATCGCAGAACGTGATTATTGATATAGTAATTGCATCGCCGGGACTAGGAACAGTAGTGACAGTTGCGGTTAGGTTCGGCCCTGCTGGTGGTGGTTCGACTGCTTATATGAATCAACCTTCTACTGGGCACTTATATGGGGTGTCAGCGGGTAGTATTTTAACGGTTCAGGAAATGTTCGGAGTGCTCTCTTAATATGGCCGTCAAATACATCTTAGAGCAAGCTGGATTGAAGGTGGGACTCAATCCACAAGCGCCGGGAGATAGGGCAGTCCTACTCCGCTATTTGAATGAAGCTGCGTCGGAAGCATACGATCAAGCAGACGTAGATGATATGCTATTCGAGGGTTTGTTTCAGTGCAATGGCGACCAGCAAATAGCATTGCCGCCGGATGTTGGCCCTTTGCGTGCGATGCGCGAGTATTCGACGCATGTTACTTGGCGTTTGGAGCGTCAGCGTAACCGCTATAACCCCGTGAATTGGAAGAATAGGTGGCGTAATTGGCGCGAGAAGGGAACGTCGCCGATTATGTATCCTGTCGTCAATCAAAGCACCGTGACTATAACGGTGCCCACTATTGAGAATCCGCCGATAGCGATTAGTGTGACTGGACCAACACAAGCAGCGAATAGTATCTCCGAGACAATAATAATGGATGCGTCGAGTAAGAGCACTATCGCGGCCTTTATGAATATCACGGCGCTCAAGAAGGATAGGGTGAATACTCTCGATGTGACAGTGAAGGATGCTGATAGCACTGTTCTCGCGGTCATTCCTAACAACATGCTCCAGATGCGCTATCGCTTGCTCGACGTATCGCTATATCCGTGGACTTCTACTGCCCAAAGCGCGGTCGATCATTGGATGGAGGTCTTATATAAGCAAGCGTTGCCGTGGCTTTCTAATGATGAAGACGAGTATCCTGCGATTGGATACGATAACATACTAGTGAATAAGGTGCTCCAGCTGTGGGCCGAAGAGCAGGGTAAGGGTAGTGAAGCGATTGCGTATGATGCGAAGGCTACACGCAGTATGGCTCGTAAAAAGGAAGATCAGAATAGGGGAGTGCAAGACGAAGCTGTAATTGACGAGAATCCACATGATACTTTGTTGCCACGCAATCGTCCACTAGGACCGGCACGCTATTCAGGACAGGTCTGGTACTAGTATTTCACTCAATGAGCGAGTATAATCAAACATCATTCAAAGGTGGGATGAATCTCATCTATGATGATACGCGGATTGGTGAATCAGAATACCGCGAGGGTTTCAACATTCGCAATCGCTTCGACGTGCTAGACCAGATTCAAGGTGCAGCAGAGATTATTTCGCCACCCGGCCCTAAACAAGGGTTGTTTACGTTTGGAGACTACTTATTATTGTTCGTAGGTGGACTAGCCTTCTATCAATTCCGCGATACTCCGGGATGGCAAATAGTGCCGAACTTCAAAATGTCAGAGTCGGCACCGCGAGTATATGTCTGTGTTGTGCCAGTTAATACGACGAATTACGCGAGATTTGCAGTTCAACAGTCAGATGGTTCTGTGAATGCCGATGCTAAGATAAGTGTGCAACGCAATAACTCTAGCGCAGCATTCGGGAATGTATCGGGATTGGTTGTCCAGAATGGCATAGACCAACCGTGGTTCATATTTGTGAGCACAGTAGGGATAGTAGCGAAAGTAACACAGAAATATACAGAGTGGTTCTTTTCTGCTGAGGTTGACAAGCGCGAGTATGTGCCAGTCGGCACCTTCATGGAATGGTGGGAAGGGATGCTACTAGTGGTTGCGCCGGATTTTGAGAATATCTATCGTAGCGTTAGTGGACGCCCACTTGATTTCGTGATTGACGTAGATCAAAACGGTCAGAAGGCTGCGACTGAAAAGGGTGGTGGTGCAGATGTTACGTCGTATAGTGTGGGTATTGGCGGCATTACGTGTATCCGCGCTATGTCAGATGGTGGACTATTCGTCGCGTGTAGCAATGTGACGTGCTTTAAGGTAACGGTAGATAGGTCGAACAATGCGAGGACGATATTCGGTGAACCCACCTTCATCCGTCAATTCCTCTTTAATGCTGGCTGCATGAGTGATCGTACGATTGTAGATATTCTAGGAGACACTGCCTTCATAGACCTAGATGGATTACGGTCATTCAATGCAGTCCAGCAATACCAGAATGAGGGTAGAAACTCGGTGTTCTCATTGAAGTTAGCACCGATTTTCAAAGACATTACTCAGCTACCAGATACTACTGCTGCAATAGTCTTCGATAACTATGCGATGTTTGGAGTCAACACACACTATGGCTACGTGATTGTGGTATATGACACGTTGAATTCGTGCTTCTCGTCACTCGATAACATCACTCAAGGGCGAGCAGTACGGCAGTTTGCGAAGATTGACACCGATGTGAGGCGATTATATTGTATTACCGAGGATGACCGAGTACTACAGCTATATGCGCAGCGAGATGGCTTCGGCAACCCTGTATTCGCTACTAGCACCGTCCGTCTCCAGAGTATGTGTGCGAGTGTTATGTATCAGGACTCGACTGTAAAGATGCAGTGTCCTAAGACGGAAACACGGTTGACGGAGTTTCGAGCACTACTCTCGGGATATAGGGCACCTTCGACAGTATCAGCTAGTGTCTATGTGGACAACCGTTTCGCAATAGCGTTACCAGATAAGCATTTGGAGTCGCCGGTCTATAATGGTTCTACTCCCTATGGTGATATAGGCTCTAGTGTCTCGAATCTAATGTGGACGATAGCAGCTTCCGGTTGCAAACAGGGATGGAAGACGTTCGTAACTCTAGAGTGGACTGGTGGAGGAACTATTACGAATGTGTATGCGTTGTTGCAAGATATTACACCGAAGAACTCCCTCAATACACAAGCTAACCTATTGTCTCAACCCTCGGCATGAAAGTTGCTACAGCAGTAACAGTTCCGCGATTAGTGAAGTGGGTTCTAGAGAATCGGCGCGATAGAGCTTTTCACGGATGGACACTAGAGCAGATTGGCTGCAATATACTCTATGGTATAGAACATCGTTGTATGTTCTACTCGACTGATAGTGAGGGAATGCTGAATGGTATTGCAGTATCGAGCCGTGATGACTCGAAGCGAGAGATATACGTTCACGCAATGCTAACAACTCAGCCACGAGTAATGCGAGATTTTGTACTGGCTTTTGCTAAGCACTTCCCCGGCTACTCACTAGTTGCAACTCGTCACGATAGACCACACACTTTCAACCTAAAACGATTGATTCCAAAACTCTTAAAAGGAGCACAGCACTAATATGGGAGACTACGGCGGTTCAGCACCCAGCTACGGCGAGTATATGAATGCCCTCAGTAATTACTATACTGGGGACATTGGAAGCTATTCGCAGTCGGTCAACAATGCGTCGCAGCAGAACGATTTGAGTAACTTGGGTATCTCGAACCTACTCACGCAAGGATACTCGAATATAGGGTTGCAGAACCTTACTAACTATGCAATGCCCTACAATCAGATAGGACAGCAGATTGAGAATAGTAATGCACAAGCAGGTGCGAATACTAACCTCGCGCAGATTAGCGGTGCAGGTGGGCAAGTGTCTAGAGTGGCGAACCAGTTAGAGCAGCAGGTTAACCCAGAGTACTATCAAATACGCGGCGCAGCGGGTAATCAGGCGACCAATCTCGTCAATAGCATCAATCTGAATGGATTGAGTGGTGGTGAACAAGCAGCAGTGGAGCGTTCATTAGCACAGAGCAATTATGCTAGTGGGAACTTGGGACTAGATAATGCTACTAATGCCGTATCGAACGCAATGAACTTTGGTGACTACTTGAATACGAAGCGGACGGCACTTAGTAATGCGTTGAACACTGCCTCTACTACGATGAATGCGGTGAATAATACGTCGTGGAACCCTGTATCAACAGCGTTGTCGCAGCCTGATAGTAGCACTCAGAGCAACTGGGGAACGTCGCAGTTCGCCGGAACTACTAAGGCATCCGGCACCAATGAGAATACTACCTCATCGGATTTAATGTCTAGCATATCGTCGTTACTAGGTTCTCAGATGGGTTATCAGTATTCCGCGAACGCTAGTAACTCTTTCGGCGGCATCTTGAGCAGTCAAACCTCGTCAATAGGTGACGTTTGCTGCTTCATCTTTCTCGAAGCTTATCATGGTACGTTGCCGTGGTGGGTTAGGGAGTGCCGAGACTATTATTATCGTGAGTGTCCGCAGCTAGCTTCCGGGTATCGCCGCATGGCGAAGTGGCTAGTGCCGATTATGCGGCACTCACGATTAGTTCGTGGACTGGTGTGGCATGTTATGGTGAAGCCGATTACAGAGTATGGGAAGTGGATGGTTGGACTATCCGCTAAAGCGAGTGGTCGTGCTAGTCGTAACTTCTGGTTCCGAGTGTGGAGCTACTTAGGGCGATGACTGTCGTAGCTCTAGTATCAGTTCCAGAAGGTGCCGACTTCGATGTTTGCACGTTAGCATTCTCGTCGCTACGAGTTGGCTTTCCCTCTGCGACAATTAAAGTGTATGATAATGGTAATGGCGAGGAAGTTACTAGTAGGTTGAAGCCTCTCGCAGACAGTATCGGCGCTGAACTCCATAGGTGTATCGAACCAAAACACCACGCTGATTGGATTAGCCTCATGGTTAGGATGCACGATGGACCACTACGAGTAGTAGATACTGATACTATCTGGTGGGAGAGCTGTGAAGGATTCGATTTCGATTCTCCGCTAGCAGGCCGGTTCGTTCCTACTATGTGGAATGAGTTCTCTCAGTGTCCGTCGTTTGCTCGCTTACATACGTCATTCATGTGGATACGTGATTGTGCAGAGTTATGCAACCGCATCAGGGAAGCGTATCCTCCAGCGCATTCGGCGTGCGGAGAGTATTGTCCATGCAACCCATTCCTACCAGCAGTTGGCTTCGTAGGTGGTAAGCCAGTGTTTTGGGATTCTACTGCGATGCTCTACAATATGATAGGTGGTGCTCATTTCGAGCCGAAGCATTTGGAGTGCTATACGCATGTGAATTCGGCGTCGTTCTATAAAGTAATGCTCGAACGAGTAGAGAACAAGACAGCTTTCGCACGACAACATGAGCTAGCTAAGTATGAACCCGAGAAGCTTCGAGGATTCTGGCGTGCCGAGGACCGTTACTATGCCGAGATGAATCGGCGATATTTGGAAGGAGTTAATAAGCAATAATATGGCTAGAAAGAAAAGCGGACACCACACAACGGCATTGGGGTTATTGGCTGGAACAGGACTAACTTCTATGTTGGGCGGCGATTCTACGCCTGACCCCAATGAGGCATATGGTTCTGAGAATCTTGCGGATGCTAACAGCACAAACCCATTATATCTGGATAGTCAGGGTAATGATGTTAGCAGTGCCGCGCAGAAGTATGGAACGAAGAACCGTTATGTAGAGCCAACTGCGGGTCAACGGATGTTTAGACCGGCGTTGGCACAGCAGATTGACACTCTCAACACTAAGTATATCGATCAACCTCTAGCAGCTCAACAGCAAGAGCAAACTACACAGGACATACTTCGTCCGAAGGTTAGAGCGGTGATGGAACATGCTGCGAAGGTATCAGGTGGTGATCCGTCGAAGATCAGCAATGAAGATGTGGATGCGATGGTATTGCAACATGGAGCAGAGGCTAGTAATAATGCGCTTTCGACGGGAGTGTTGAATACTGAAAGACTTAATCAAACCTTGTCTAAACTAGGAACACCAGAACGAGAAGCTTCACTGCAAGATTATACTACACGAACGGCACATGAAAAAGCTGCAAAGGATTACTATGCTGGACTAGGAGGCGCTCAATCTGACGAAGCTTTAGCGCAAGCTAGATATGGAAGTGCATTGGCGGGTGGGAGATTGAATATACTACCATTAACACTAGGAGCCGAAGCTTCTCAGGCAGCTTACGGGAGTGCTCTCAATGACGCAAGATTGCCGTACGCTGGCAATGCTGCTAGTGCAGAAAATGCAGCAAACATACTTAGTACGGCACAAAGTAATGCAGAACTTCCCAATGTTAGTCGTAAGGCTCTAGCAAGTGGACTGATTGCTGACTATACAGGCACTAACACTAAGGACGAAATAGCAAATCTACCACTATCAAACGCTGCTCGTCAAGCCGAAGCACAACGAGCGATTGTCAATGCTAGAACTATAAATCCCGGTCCTGATAATCCGAACATGAGGATGATAAATGAGAATGGAACAATATCGTCCGCTCCTAATCTCTATTATAGTCCTTCGATGTTGAATAAGATGGGAACTATGCAGCAGTTTGGACAGCAGTATGGTGGCCAGAATACCCAAGGTGGAACAGCGATATTACCGAATGGTTCGGCGGTAGTAGGGTTGCCTCGTAAAGCACAGACTATTCCGGCGCTCTCTGTACTTCCTATCTCGTCAGCTACTAGCACTAATGCGTCGGCTCCTCCTATCACTCAGTTCGCCTCTCAGCCCTCTAACTATGGATTAACTACTCCATATCCGACAGTCACGCCATCGAGTAGTCCAGCGGTGACTCCTACACTCTCGTCACCTCCTACCGCTACATCGCCGGGTTACTATTCTCCACAGACGACACTACCTACTAGTAGCATGGGGCCAACTTCGCTGACGACTGGGCAGAGTGCGTTGCCACAAGGAATGCAACAGGCTATTCAAAGCAATCAGGCAATACGAGATGATAGGATTAAGTCGCTCCTCGACCGGCAGAAGAAGTATCCTATCTATATGAAGTATAATGGTGAGGCTGAGGAACTGCAAAACTTGTTGCAGCAACAGCACCTACAACAGATCATGGATAACTCCCAGTAACTACTCTGGTTATGCCTATCAAACGTCAGTTGACAGATGAGGAATTGGCAGAGTTAGATCGTCAAGGGTATGATGTGTCACAGGTGCCGAAGGATGGAGTGACGGTATTATCGCCAGAGGAGCAGCAACAACAGGCACTCAAGGCACAAGGAGAGCAGCAGGGACAACTCGGCGCTGTCGGCGCTACTCTCAAGGGACATGCTGGTTCTCTCATAGGTGGTGGTGCAGGGGCATTAACAGCTGGTGCAGTAGTGCCAGCTATTGCCGCATCATGGGCAGGTGGGCCGGTTACTGGCATACCGGGAACATTGCTAGGACTAGGTGCGATGGCGGCGGGTGGATTAGCTGGGTCTTATGCTGGCCAAAAAGCACAAGAGGCGATATTGCCGCAAGCGACGAATCAACAGTTACAGCAGGCAGCAGTGGCAGCACAGGCAGCGTATCCAAAGACAGCACTAGCTACTGATGTGGGTGCTGGAGCACTACTAAGTGGTGGCAGACCATCATTGACAGTTCCGAGTCTAGCAGGTAGTGGACTTAAGAAGATATTGACTCAAGGCATAGCTTCACAGTTACTCCCACAAGAAGCTAGTGCGATACGTAACGTGGTGACTATGAACGCGGCGAATCTAGGTGTGAATGCCGGATTGCAGGCTGCGACGACTGGGAAGGTGGACCCCACTGAGCTTGCTGCGTCAGGACTAGCAGGAGTTGCGTTCTCACAACCTAACTTCCTTGGTCGAAAACTGTTGAAGTGGGAACCGCTATCACGAAGTGCCGCACCACAAGCTGAGACTCAAGCGACTCCTTATACTATTGAGGATGGTCAGATACAAACTGTGGAGCAACGTCAAGCGAGGCAGAAGCAGCAGGGCAACGAGGATTGGCAGCGCCAGCAACTAGAGACGCAGCAGGCGAATGAGTATTCGGCGCAACAGGCTGCACAACTAGAAGCGCAACAACAGCAACAGAGAGATGCCGCTGAGTATCGCCAAGCGAACTGGAAGTCCCTCTCTCCGGCTCAACCTGCTAATAAGGACGGGACTCCTAACTATATGGTAGGCGATCAGGGAGTGAAGAGGGCGTGGTTGAAGCGCAACTCGGAGCCGGTTCCTGATGATGCGGACGAGATTACCCGAGCATCGGTACAGGCGCGTAACAACCTCTTGAAGCAAACTCCTGTAAGTCAGATGCGCGACGAGATGTATGTGCAGGACTTGGCGACGAAAGACCCAGAGGGCTATCAGCAATATCAGCAACAGCAACAGGCTCAGATGCAACGCATCCAACAGATGCAACAAGATGTTGCTAGCCAGAATGCTAGAATAGCGAATCAGACAGAAGCGCAGAAGCAAGCGTTGGCACAACAGCAAGCGCAGGCTAAAGCGCAACAGGTGCAGGCTCAACAGCAACTCGCGGCACGTCAGAAGCGTCACGATGATTTCGTAGCAGCATTCCAACGCGATCAACAGGCACAACGTCAGATAGAGGCGGAACAGCTTAGACAGCAGATACTAGGGAGGGGTTTGGAGCAACGTAGCGCGGCGACTGGCACCGCCGAGATGCAAGCGAAAGCTGCGAGAGAGGCAGCATTTGCACAAGCGGAGCGAGAGGGTGAGGCTGCTAGACAGCGTGCGCTAGAGATAGAAGAGCAGCAGCGCCGAGATGAAGGGGATACACGCTATCAAGGTGTTACTCCCGGCGACAAAGAAGTATCTAGAGCTACTCCCGAACTCCTCGGAGAAGCCGCGAAACGAGCTACGACTATCGGCCAACTACAGCCAGAAGATCGCTTAACTATCCCAGAGACTGGCGGCGAGGCGAGAGGAGCGGCGAGGATAGGGGAGCGGTTGATCTTGCTATCAAGGATGGCGACGAAGGATACCGGCTATCACGAACTCCTACACCAGACATTGAGTGATATGGACAAGAGTGGCGATAGGTATATGATGGAACTCGCTGGGAGGATGCGCCGAGTCCATGCGGGAGAGGAGCAACTAGCGCAACAGGGTGGAGAGCAATACCAGCAGCAAGTCGAAGGTCGTAGGAATATGATGGCGAAGGCAGGCTCTACACTCAAAGATGTCTATGCTGCGTTATCGGCGCGATTGGGGACGGAGAATCCGGGCCTTTTGAGGAGGAACCTAATCGCTATCGCTAGAGGGGCGAGTGGGCCGGAGACACCATTGATAGCGAAAGCTAGTGCAGCAATAGGCGGAAAAGGAATCATACACTATAATACTAATGATGACTTCAAACGCTACAATGAGTTAGTATCCAAAATCCGAACCGCTCAATTATCTGAAAGACCTTCTATCTGGAAAGAACTAGAAGAGATTAAGAACCGCAATGGTGGAATGCCACCACAAGGTGTTCATATTGATGGCTCTAACGGTACTAAGTATCAAGGTGTTGAACCTGAACAACAGCGTAGAGTGGCTGGAGCTAATGTTAATCGTGCTCTAGGACTACTCGGCGCTTCTATGTATGATAAGAACTATTCTCAAACTGCGGTTAAAGAGATGGTTCAGAATGCTTTTGATGCGGTTAAAGGAGTCAATGAACCAACTATTCGACTACACTTGGAAGAGAGTGGTGGAGAGACTATAGGAGTTTCTGATAATGGTCGTGGAATGACTCCAGAGATAGTGTTGACTAAGCTTCTTCCAGCATTTGAGAGCGGCAAAGAAAGCACAGAAAGTGCTGGCGGCTATGGATTAGCGAAAGTTGCACTTTTTAGTGGTGCTGATGACTTTAGAGTAGTGACAGTTGCAGAACATCAAGGGCAGAAGTTGCAGACAGAGGTGAATGGTGATGGCAAAGCATGGCTAGACTTCGTGAATCATGGTGCTGATTTGCCACTTGACCTGAACCAACCGGGCAGACATACACTCGACAGCAAGGGTGATTTAGAAGTGTGGGTTAAGCCTGTGGATGCTGAGACTACTACTGGCACTAAGATGGAAATTACTCCGTCGAAGAATTACGACAAGTATGACGCTAGAAAAGTATTCAAAAACATCGCCAAGAACGAGCCGGGAACCATCAAGTTCTTAGATGAATATGGTACAGAGATTAAGCCAGATGCGGCAGCTTTAGCACCGGCACAGCATACAGTTATAACTAAGGGTGCAGAAGTAAAAGTTCACTATGATCCCAGTGAATCTCCAGAACGTCAATGGGGTTTTCCAGTGATGAATAATGGATTGGTTCAATTCGACTACCCTTTCTACGAAGATGTTAAACTACCTTCGATTAAAATTAACGTCAACCCTACAGTGGACGTAATGAATCCAGAGTATCCGTTCACCAACAATCGTGATGCTTTGAAAGGTGAGTCTAGGCAAGCAGTTGAGAATATCTTGAAGAATATGTCTCAACAATATAAGCAGAAAGTGCTAGATGTATTTCAGTCTCGCATGAATGATACTACTAAAATCGAAGGCTCTCGACAGAGATTCCTCGATGTTAGTGGTAGAATGAAGCCGGAAGATGTTACTGAGATAGCCACGGATAAGAGGATACAGGACTTGAATAAAGCATTGAGTAGAGTTCATACTGCTGCATTCAAATATCTCAACCGGCGTTTTGGTGATTTCTGGTCTAATGCTAGATACAAAGGTTTTGCCAATGGTGGAGGTTTCAAAGGTGTGCGATTTGGAGTGCCAGAGAAGGGTAAGAAAGGGGAAATTTATTATGACTTACAGCACGTATTCAATGATGGGATACAAGCATTTCGAGATGGTAAGTATGGACCAGCAGAGATGAATAAAGCGGTTGGTGAAAGTTTAGCAGGTGTAGTATTACATGAGATTTCGCACCAGGTTTCACACTCCGAAGGTGAAGGTCATGCTATAGCAATGACTGACCTCGCTGGTCCAATGGCTGAATACATTCGTAAATCAATCCGAGCAGTAGAAAAAACATTCACACACGATAGTGATATATTAAACTTCTATGAATGGTACAGAGATAAAATTAAAAATACGGAACTCGCAGCAGATGAGGCGCGTGATTTCATTCGCCAAGGTCAACGCGGCGAACCAACAGGACAAATCTTCTCAGCAACTAATAGAGAAGCTAGCACCAGAACTAGTGAAGCAGGCGGAGAAACCAAGTTTCAGCCAGTAGATATTGGTGATGTGTTAGAGCCACAAGAAGGACGATTAGGGAAGCAGGGCTATTACCACCTCCGCGATGAACGCCTACAAGCCTCGTCGGTTCACATTACTGACGACAAGATTCATGTCATTAACTTGCAAGTGCCACAAGAGAAACAAGGTAAAGGTATCGGCTCCGAAGTGCTCGGCAAACTCAAAGGACTCTCCGACTCTATCGGTAAGCCTATCGAATTGATAGCACACCCCGATAGTGAAAAGCAACAGGAACAGTTGAACCGATTCTATGAGCGTAACGGATTCACAAAGCTAGAAGGCGACGATCGGAAGTTTAGCTATTTTCCACCAGCATCTAGTATGAAGTATCAACCCGTAGCTGGCCATCCTGAGGACGAATCACCAGTAGCGAAGGAGGCGTCGTTGAAGCTTACGCAATCGGCGATTGACCGCATTCGTAGTATTCCGGCGAAGATAGCACCGGAGCTAGGTGATGCGTTCCAGCAGACTCTAGCGAAGAAGCAGAACCTCCTTGGGCAGTGGTGGAACAAAGCGGCATACGCTATTAATAAGCTCTCGACTAACGAGCAGGCGACGTTACAAGATGTACTCTATAACGAGCGTGATAGTAGGCAGAAGATGTTTGTTCCACAGAAGCTGCGCGAGGCTTATGGCGCGATTCGGCAGGCATATCTCGATAGCGCCGAACACCAACGTGCTATCAATGAACCCATCCAAGAGAGTGATGGCACTATGCGTCCTATCGAAGTGGACCCCTTCTACCATGCGACTACGATGGAGCCGAAGGTAGCAGATGTGTTTCGGCAGGGGACGGATAAGGCTGAGGAGCAGCGGTTGACGGACATCTTTGTGCAACACCAACTCCGGCATATTGACCCGAAGATCACTGACCCTGAGCAACGACTCGCGATTGCACATAGTAACCTCAAAGATATTATCGCGTCACTGCGCGGCTCCGCCAAGTTCGACACCGGCGATCATAGCAACCAGACGTTCTATAATGCAGCGCGGAGAGCCGAGGGAATACTCCTTCCTAAAGAGTTCATGCGCCAAGATTTGAAGCGCAACCTACAAGTGTATTTCATGCGACGTGCAGCGGATAATGCTTATTATGAGCATATGGAGAGTCAGCCGAAGATAGCATCAGCGTTAGGTTATACTAAAGATGCGTGGGGTAACAAACTGCCGAAAGCTGACGAGTTACTATCGGGCAACGATCAAGTCCGTGCAGTAATGAACATGCTCAAGGGTGAGGGGATTACGAAGACGAGTATGCAGGAGCACGCGGTAGAGTCACTCGCGAGTGCAGTGATGCTAGGACCAACCACCGAAGGCCATAAGATAGTGGGTAGTCAAGCGATGGCGATGACCTACGCAGATAACCCAGTGGAAGCCGCGAAGATGTATCTGCACGCGATACGCAATCTTGGGAGTGGATGGGTTAATACTAAGAATGAGCCAACTGGTAGTTACGCACACACGCTAGAGACTGGCTATCACGTCCTCGATAGTAAGTCGGCGCATGACATGCTCAATACTCACTTGACTGCTGCTGAACGACTCCGTGGGTTGACTACTGGGATACGCGAGATTTATACTATTGGTGGGTTGACTGAACGGTTCAACAAGAGCATGTTGCAGGGGATGGCCGAATATCTCATACCCTCGAAACTAGCCGCAGCTAGGAATGGTGATGCCGGAGCTTTAGCACTAGTCCGGCATATAGACCCCTCCTTCACTCCCGACAAAGCTTATACTGACAAGCAACTCGTAGCAATAGCATCCGAGTTCGCCAATCTGATGCACGGCACTAAGGATGCTAGGACATTGCCTGCGTGGATGCTACACGATAACGAAGTCTCATCATTCTTCAAGCTCGCTTCGTGGAACATCGCCCAGACTAATAACTTCATGCGTAACGTATGGACACCAGCCAAGCAGGGCAACTTCCAACCGCTGCTAATGTCCACCCTTGGCGCTGCCCTCGGAGGTTATGCCTTGACTCAGTTGCGGGAGGCAATCAATGCGAAGCGTTCCGGCGTCCCGTCCTTCGGGGAAATGGCCGCCTCGGAGCGGGGATTGTTTCAACCGGCGCTCGCATATCAGGCGATGGCGATGGCCAGCTATGCCGGATTTGGGGGGATACTCTCGACGGTCGCAAGGTGGCCATTCGACATTGCGTTCCGAAACGCTCCACAAGGCGCGACGTTTCCACTCGACGAAGAGGTTAGCGGACTAGTGAAGGTGGGCAACAACGTAGTGGATGCGTTGTTGAATGACCCTACTGGCAACTGGATGAACATAGGCGCTCATGGTATTGCGGACATATTGAAAAATAACATTCAACTAGCGCGAGTGGGATATAACCACATGGCCGATTTAGGAATGCTATCGCCGGAGCGTAACGAGTTGAAGGCGACTAGTGATAAGATGGCCGAGTTACGCCGGTTCAAACAGGTGAGTGGTTATACTGTTGATTTACAGGGTGGTGCTGGTGATGAGAACCCCTATATGAACTTAGAGCAGCGTAGCTTTAAGAGGGAGCAAGATATGGGCAAAGCAATGCAGGAGTTGCCGGCGCTAGTGAACACGTTAGTTACGAAGTATGGTGATAAGCCTGACGTGATGCTATCGAAACTAAGGTCATTGAAGAGCAATAGCACTTACGAAACTATGCCCTCGTTTGAAGATACTCCATTGGTGTTCACCAGATACTTGTCCTTCTTGCAGAAACGTGAGGGTAACAATGCCGCAAATGCTAGGCTGATGGACTATATGCAGCACAAGATTGTGAATGCGGCTAAAGCTTCGGCAGTTCCTTAATAATTTGTTTGTAGTCTTTTCCACGCAAGTAGTCTTCGTAGATACTATTACCTTCGTATCGGCATCGTCTCTCCTCTTCTTCATACCTACTCATAGTTCTGCCACCACGACGTTGTAATTCTTCCTCTACTACTTTGCGAATCCAGTTGGTTCTATAAATCATCTCTCGTTCTACGGCTTCAAGACGCCCTTCCAAGTCTTTTACTCGCTTCTCCAACTGCTTATTCTCTACCGTCAACTTGACATTTTTCGCGCCGATTTCTACCTTCTCGAACAACGAGTTGAAAGTGTCTCGAAGAGTGTTGCTAGACGGTTTGCTCATTTTGTGTTGTTAGTGTGATTCGTCCTACTCTCTCGCATCTTCGATTCCCAACTCATCCGCTCCCGCTTATCAGCTTCATGTTGGTAGTGCCACATTAGCGTTTTGCGAATGTTCACTTGGACGCTAGTATTAGCGATAGTGTTAGTATGTTCGTTCTCCGGCAACTTCGTCAAGTAGGTTGGTGACTTAGTAGTGCAACCAGAGGCGAGCATTGCTAACCATAGTGCTCTCATTATAGCTGTCCCCACTTCTTCATCACCTCCTTTATGAACGGAACACTCTCATGTTCAGGAAACCAACACACTAGTGTAATGCAGCATACGTCACATAAGTTGTCAAAGTTACCGTGAATGCTATGCCTACCCTTGCATCGAGGACACTGGACATATGTGTTGGAGTCTAGCTTACGTTCGTCTTCGGCTTGCAGTGCTAGTAGCCTGACGATACTAGGTGGTGTGCCGCCTTCAATGAGACTATCTCTAGCTTGGGCTGGAGTCATACTCTATTTCCACTTCTCGGGCCAAAGTGTGCGACAAAGAGCCTCGCAGCGTTGGGAGGCGGTAGCTGAAATTAAATGCCAAGTGCCATGCCATAGATACCCATGTTGATCCTTACCTCTGGATACAACCTCGCCGAGTATGGCCATGTAACGTCCAGTTGTGCCGTTTATCGTTACTGGAATTCTCCCCTCGGTTAACTCTTTTTCATGTTCTGCGCATAGTTTGGATTCGAGGGCATGGACCGAATCAAGATCGCGAGTATAATCTGGCTCGTATTGGTAGTAAGAGCCAGAGGCTAGCTCAACTTCTGTTGGTTTATGGTATGGAGTGCCATTCCACTCCGCCAACGCAATCCGCTGTTCTTCTGGTGTCATGCTCATTTACCATCATCCTCCTGTCTCAAATAGTTAGCTACATTCTCTCGATGTTGCTGCGGTACGAAGATAGTCGCCAAGTTCCTAAACTTCGAGCTACCTTCTTTATGCTCTACTAAGTCGAGTATTACGGTTCCGTCACTCTCCTCTTGCATACGTATATGAACGGTAGCATTACACTGTAAGTTCTGAATCATTTTAGGTGGCTTCTTCATGGTGATAGTCTAGTATTTCTGGTCTTATGATGATTTTGGTGTTGCGTCCTGTAGAGACTGTTATGCCCATCTTCTCCGCGATTGCTAGTAAGGTGTTCATTTCCGAACGAATGAGGTTCTTGCAGCGTAACGCGACACGACGACGCGGCGCTTTTGTGGGATGGTGGGGCATACTACGGAATGAGTTGATATGTTGGACCTTGACGGTGGAGACGAAACTCTTCGAGTGGTAACAAATGTCCGTTAGTCCGCAGTATATCAGCATTAGTATTTTGAAGCCCTGCCATATTCCGGCGTAACACATCCCATGTTCGCCAATGATTAGTACTACGTTGTAGTTCCCACAGATAGTTAGTGGCATCTTTTGGTAATCGTATAGCGATGAATCGGTCAGGAGTAGGAGGCTTCACAATCGCTTTAGTCATCGCCGGAAAATTCGCCATAGTTTTAGGAGGCGCTATTACTATCTCGGCTCGCCGCATTCGGTGATGGGTTTTGACTTGTGGAGGTAGTGGTGGCTCTTGACTCCACAACTTGAGTGCCGTCAGCAACAATAGTAACAACACTAGGAGTAGGAGTGATGGTGGGGGGAATAGCGGTAGCTTGTTGTTTTTGTTGGAGTGCTTCATGGTGAGATTTGGAGATGCGGAAGGTTCCACGATCTATGTTTTGAGTTTGGGGATTGGTGTTGATAGCTCTGTCGGTGGCTACAAGAGACTCCATCACTTCCATCAACTCGGTCTTCTTGAGGTCGTTGCCGAACTGGAGTTGGAGGCGTTTGAACGACGTAGTAGATTCGCCTTGCTCTGCGAGATACCGTACTATGTCATTCCCCGATTCATGCAAGACGTTTCTCCCTGAGTTAGCAAACGCTAGGTGCATATTGACTTCGGCTTCTCCTAGCGTGTCGAAGGCTTCCTTAGCAGTAGCAATGGAGATGACATTCGTATCATATCGCTCCGCGTAGTGTAGTATGGTCATCAACTTGAGCCAGTGTATCTTCTTCCTCCCGTAGTAGTCATCGAGTCGAGGATTCTTATTGACTCGATGCTTTATCATATCTCCCGACTCATACATCGTGTTGAAGTAGTGTTCAGCTTCGGGGGAGAGCGTGACTTCTCCCACTACGCGAGTAGCTATCTCCTTCACATGCGCGACAATCTCTACATACGCTTGTTGTTGCTCTGGTGATAGCTCTCTCGGCGCACGGAAGAACCTAGCACCATCAGCATAAATCATAATCGTCCTCGACGTGAATCCTTTCTTGACAACTCTATCAGCCAAGAGATCACGTATGCTATTGGGAGTAGTGCCAGCAAGCATATTGACACACACGTTCTTGATATGATGGACTCCTTGGTGACGGGTTTCATAGCTTAGATTACCAGCATCGTAGAGGTCGTTTAGTACAGCTACCATATCGGCCATATCACGGGAGAAGAGGACTTCTAGTTCTTCGATGTTGAAGGAGCATGAACAGTGAGCGGTAATGCGTTTCTCGCCGTTCGAGGACTTGTACTCGGCGCTCCGTATCTCCTTGGAGAGGAGTTCGATAATACGTTGGCATGTGACTTTCGATGGTGATGTTTTGATTAGCTGGATGATACGGCCATCCTTGTCCACTGTAGTCATTAGTGGGTGAAGTATCACGGAGAGCACTTGTTTGATAGTTCGCCCTTTGCCAGTAGCAGGAGGGCCGATGAGTATGGAGTAGAGGTTCGAGAATATGGAGTTGTGGTCGGGTAGTTCAGTGATGCGATTGGCGCGTAACCAGACCTTGCGTTGGAGCGCACTGGCGATCATGTGGATAAAGCCCCACCGTATGAAGATTAGGGGCGATTCTAGGTCTTGTGTGTATAGTAGCCATCTGTCATAGTTTGTCATGAGCTATTGTGGCGCTATGTTGTTGGTAGTTCAGTTCTCGCTGCCATTGACTAAACATATAGCTAAGTTCTTGTGGGACTTCTTTATATCTAGCAGCAGGGTGAGGACCATTAATAAATGATATATTAGGGAACACTATTGGAATAACTGCTTCTTGTGCGATTTTGCCGAACAGTAGTATTACTACAGGCTTGTATAAGTCTATCGCTTCTCGAATATGCTTATCGTCAGCAGTGAATCGAGAAGAAGCGTGTCCTCTTATCTCACGTGAGGTTTCTTCCCATACGATATTATCTACGTTATCACCAAATGCTCGTAGTATTCGCTGACCAGTCAAGCATCCGGCGAATAGTGTTCGCTTAATCCACAGACGCCGAAACTTTTCATCTCGGCGTGATAGTATAAGCTTAACCTTTTCAGGATTGCGAAACCATTGGTTTTGTAGGAAGGCTAGTGTTGTTGTCATAGAAAAGCTGTAGCTGCAACTCACAAGGTAATATTTCGCATCAGTGGCTTATGTTGGAAGCTATAAACTTCCGTTTATTCCACCCAGTCCTTTGGGCTTTATTGTGAGAGCAGCCACAAAATAGTATTAGTTCAATTTCAAAATCTCCATCTCTCCCCACGACGATTCACTCCACTTTGCCTCCGTCTTCATATAGAACTCTTCGCCGCGAGGGGATACTAACCGGCGATTCATATGCCTTGCTATCTCCTTAGCCATAGCCTCCTTGTGGGAAGGGTAACACTGCGCGAGGATGCTATCATGGTTGTTCTGTAGGATGTCAAGACCGGCTTCTTCGAGCACCTTATCGCCGTCCATCAACCTCTCTTGTAGTTCGGTGATAGCATAGTTCGTGATTTGTCCAATAGTAGATTGCGGTGGGAAAGCGTAGTATTCCTTATACTTCGACTCTTCAATGATGCCAGTTATCACGCGAGGATGGCCGAATGCATTACGAAGGATGCCGGTGCGTCGCACTTCCATCACTAGGTCACGCTGCCATTCTTGGATTTCGGGGAACAACCGTTGGCGAACGTCTATGATCTTCTGTGCTTCGACCATAGAGAGAGCGACGGCGCCACCACTCTTTACTAGAGTGTTAAGACGAAATGCTCTCGCCTTAGCATCATAGTTCAAGCTGTGGTTGCCTTGCTTCGCCATAAAGTAGTAGCGTCGTTCGGCTGGCCACTTATCTGACTCTTTGCAGCACTTGGCTATCTCTGGCCACTTACTCTCCTTTACTAACTCCCTAACTGGTAATGCTCGATAGTGGTCTAGCTTATAGCCTAACTCGGCTTCAAACTGCTCCGCGAAGATGTGCATTGCTAGCCACGAATGAGGGTTGATACCACACAAGAAGATGTCTCGGAACTGACCAGCGCGACACAAGTAGGCGACGTGTAACGCTTCTGCTCCAGCTTGGTCTAGTTGTAGCATACCCTTACCGTAATCCGGTGTTATCTCCTTCCTCAACTCTTCTTCCCAGTTCTGCAAGTTATCCCCCCACCGTCTGAGAAGCTTGCTTGAACCAAGTCGCATAGTAATAGTTTTGCCGAGACGCCAGCTAGTAGTAATCCGGGGAGTAGTTCCCTCTTTGGTGTAAAGACCAAAGTAATATCGAGGTTCTCCTTTTTTAGATTTAAGTCCAGCTTTGCTAATACGTTTCTGATTTCCTCTGTACTTAAGAATTGCATGGATAGCTGGCACGTCGTATTTGAGCAACAGTTGAAGGAGAGTCTTTTCGTTTGTAGGGTCTTCCGCTGGTTTGGGGATTTTGAAGGTGGTGTTGTCATATAAATACGCGCTGACTTGTTGCCAAGAGTTAGGGTTGAAATCGTAGCCTGTGATGATGTGGAGGATGCGTTTGATTTGGATGTTGAACCGCTCATGGTAATCTACTACTTTAGCGATGCGAGTGGTGTCGAGACGTATCCCTTGGAGGGTCATCGTGAGATAAGGTATGACCATCCTATTAACCTGCTCCACACTCTCTACTGCTTTGAGCCGCACAGCAGTAGCATCTATCCCCTTCTTAATCTCGACGAGTGCTAGCACGTCTTTGCCGTTATACTCGTAGAGTTGTTGGGCTTGTATGTGAGAGCGCGGCTCGAAGATGCCTTCGTTCTTATGGTAGGGGAGTGTGTCGCTATAGAGACTTATACAGTGGCCCAAGGATTTTTCGACTTCGATATAACATCGGTTATGCGCCAGCATAGTGTCATAGACACGACGGCCAAGAGGAATACCATAACGCCACGCGAGCACAAAGAGGTCAAAACAAGCGTTATGAATAATTGCGGTATTATCCCGAAGAGCCACAGCCAAAGCTCGGAGCAATAGTGCGGTGTTGAGTTCACCATAATAATATGTGGGTTGAGGTTGTATGTGAGTTTGGAGCATTGGCACTACGTAGATATTCGCTCCTTCGTCTAGTGAGAAGCCGAAACACGTAAGCTGTAAGTTCGAGTCGGTTTCAATGTCAAAATAAAATTGTGTTCGCTTATTGGTGTATAGCAGGTGAAGGATAGTATTAAGGTCTGGGTAGTAATGGTAGGATGGACTGCTACGCTGTGATAACGCGCTAAGCAGTCTAACAGCTTTCCGTATATCCTGCCGCATCCAGAACCGCCAGTTCTTCCTCTGCGTCCTACCATGCGTCGTTTTCCCTTCTGCTGTTTCAGCATCGTCTTTGTCATCATCTTCTTCGCCTTCTGACGAGAAGTAGTCATAGCGGTCGTTAGCGTCTTGTGGTGCATATGTTGGTATAAGAGTGAGGTCGTTGTAGTGTAGGGGACACCCTCGGTATTCGTGGAGGTTAGCGCCGGGGAGCCATCTGCGGAGGGAGGCTTCACCCATTAGCAATAAGACTTTAGTGTTAGGCAAGAATGGTTGTTGTACGTCACAGGTGCGTATCTCTACTGTTGCGCGGTGTATCATTGGGTTACCACCGGCGAGTAGGGAGGAGTCGAAGTATTGACCGGCGTTACCACTAATCAACTCCTTCTTGTCAAACCTCGACGGCTTGTCTAGTATCGCGGTGATGCCGGAGTAGGAGAACTTGGGATGGTGGGTAGTAATCATCTAGCTCTCATAGTCCATTGACCATGACAGTCATAGCCTCGTTGCTGAATCATTGTTAGTAATTGCTTAAGCTTATTCTCCCACTGCGAAGTAGTCATCACTCCATGTTCAGGACCATCTATACACCAGTCTACTAGTTTGAATAGTTCTTCTAGTTCAGCAGTAGAGTATCGTTCTTTTTTGCCCATAAAAAGTGTCGCAGCATTTCGTATCGCAGTGCTGCTTACCGTCTGCGCTCACCACTAGCTTACGGCCCAAAACCTAGGGCTAGTAGTGGAGAGGGTTAATAGGCGACGTTCTCTGCCGGAATCGTGAACTCATCATTCGCACCTACGTATGCGGTGATGCGATAGTTGTTGTTGATGATGGGATGCCCTTCACCGTCAAGCATAGGCTGCTTTGTAACTTCGTCAATGTCAACCTTCGACTCGGTGTAGCTATGAGCATACACAGCTTTGCCGATGTAGTGGCGTAGTTGGGTAGGGTCTTCGATGTCCACTTTGTCGCCTCCGGGGTGCTTCACGCTTTGGTTGAGTGATTTGAAGCGGTTCTTGCTACGCTCCGAACCCGGCCCATCAAAGAACACGATGCAGTCTGTTGTCTGTAATCCGGCAATCTTCAACTCATGGTCGCCTACTTTGATGCTATCAGGCGCCGCGATTTCCTCGGTGAGCAAGACCATCTTGTTACCCGCCGCGCTAGTGCGAAACTCCGCATTCAAGATGCGCCATGTGAGTTTCGTCTTGGGGATAACAGGTTTGTTCTGAGGCTTACCTGTTACGTCTGATGTGTCAATAACTGTTGCCATATGTTTTGTTTGTTACTATGTTTTTGTTTTGTTTTACGTGTTACGTATTTTGCCATGTTATCGCTATGGCGAGCGTCTGCCACTAGGGACTAGTGGAAAGTGATGCTAATTCTTGCTCAATAATTCTAGCGTGGCAGGTTGGACTATCATATCCACAACCTGCACAATAAAGTCTTGCTCCATTCTGTAGTTGTTCTTTAAGCCATTTGACTTTGTTAGGATGAACAACCATTACTCTTCTAAAGTGTTCTCTATATGACTCGCTAACAACCTTCTCACGTTTAGGATTGCCAAACAAACCACCAAATATACCACCAGAAGTTGAGCGACTTACATTTACTATGTTCATTTCTTCTTACTACGTTGAGTGCTAGGAGTCCATCCAGTTTTGCGTAAGGTGCCATATACATAGGCATCCTGTCGTTCTTTGCTGGTGAACTTCTTCGCTGCTTCCTTCTTCAATTTACGTTCGAGTTTGGTGGGCATATCGTCAATCTCCCTCCTTCGGTTGTAGTCCTAGCAAGCGTTGCTCTAGTCCCTGTAGCGCCGCATTCACTCCACGAATACTATACAGCGCACTTCTCACTGGCACTAGGTGTTCCGTTGCGTTAAGACCACGCTTATCACCATCTAGTATCACGCGAGGTAATGCTTGTAGGTGAGCTTCAGCACTCAATATGCCATCACGCGCCTTTGTTAGTAGTTGGATTTTACTCTCTGGCATACTCAGTAGTGGTTTGTTCTCGCTTCCACTCGAATGGAATACGATTCACATTGTCCTCCGACTCGTTTAGTCGCACCACTATCTCGTCTATCATTGCGTCGGCAACGTCAGGAGTGGAGTTGGTGGGGATATTGAGTTCGCCCCGGATGGTGTAGCGGACGTTAGTCATAGCTTTGATAAAGACTTTCTTCTTATTGTTCAGTTCGGCTTTTATCTCTTTGTAAAGACAAGAGTTCTTATCTCTTAACACTAATCCTACAGAGTCAACAGCAGAGAATTTTGTCATAGCTATTCTATCGGCCTAACATCTCTATCTCGCAACTCCATATTGATAGCGTTGCGGGAGTTCCAGATGTAGTTAGCTAAACAAGTTTTATTGCTCACTAATCCTGCCATTTCTTGTGATGTTTCTCCTTTATAGAGCCGGTAGTCAGCTTCCCACCACAGCCATGATAGATACGATTCGGGAACGTCTTGCAGACATTCACCACTGTGCTTGCCAAACCATATTCGGTCTAGGTCTGTAAATGCTGGTTCGAGTTTGTTCTGTTGTCCTAATGCGTTTTGGCTCATAGTAAAAGATGCCGTCTCTCCGGCTGCCAAGCTTTTTGATACTAGGGTTACTTCATCCCTATATGCGCCACTAGCACACCACCGCGAACAACACCGAACGGTAGCAGAGGGCGCAATCCCCCGCCCACAAGTCCTCGGTAACATATACTTAACATCGTCGAGAGGTGTATAGCCATAAGGATGAGAATGGGGATGGTTCACTCCACCTAGGTCGAACTAGGAACTGATGGAGTAAAGTTATGGATGATGCCGAGTGCAAAGCGACGGCGATGTTGGCACTCTTTGCCTTCTCGCCTAGCTCTAGCTACTGACTCACGATAAAAGTCACGGCGACTAGCTACCTTTGGAGTGAGTGTGAAGATAGCACTAGCTGGATACGCCTTTGCAGGTGGCTGAATAGTGGGGTTATACTTGTTATCCGGTTTCGCTGGTGGTTGTTCTTTAGTATCGTTCATGTTGTTTTTGGTTCACCATTATAGTAACTCTTCGCTCTTGCAATCACTGCTGCTAAATCGTTCGGCACTAGTTGGTCAGTGAACATTTCTAGTGGAGTCTTCGCTGTCGTCGAACCGTCCGTGTTCGTCTGAAACCAATACTCCATAGCTCCGGCTTTATTGCGTCGGGGTTCAGTGAACAACACCAGTAAGAACTCCTTCTCAATCTTGCCGCGTTGTTCCTTGCCATCTACTGCCATCATTCGCTTATTCGTAGTTGAGCCATCCACATTCACTAGTTCTACTATGTCGTCTATGCTAGTGACTGCTACGGCACACTTATCATTTTTGTATTGGTTGAGAGTAGCTTGGACCATCTTCGAGTATTGTCCGTAAATCTCAAATCCCTTGTAGCACTTTTGGCATAGCTCTTTGATCTGCTCGAAACGTTTAGTGAGTGAGTCTACTACAATCAACTCTACGTTAGGTGTCTTGAGTGCGAGTTGGAACTGTGAATCATGCTCGGCAGGATTAGCAAAGGGAAGGATTCGGAACTTATTTGAGCCACGAAAGGGGAACCCCTTACGTTCGCCGTCTAGTATCACAGTTGTATCAGGATTAAGATTTCGTAGCGAGGTACTCTTCCCAGACCCCGATGGTCCTACAATCGCGATTAGTGCCTTGTGTTCGGACATAGCTAGTAGATAGTGATGGTGTTGTTACTGTTTAACTGAGTGAAAACATAGAGCATTTTCTATGCCAACTTTTAGAGCAATGCTACACGCATCGGTTTGATAGTGTCAATTCGCCGTTCAGCACGATTGAGGATGCCGAGTATTCTATCAGCTTCACGTGTGGAAAGATATGGAGTGCGACAGACGAAAGCTTTAGCGCCGCGTAACCGTAGTTTGTGCCAGTTGCGGACAGCAGCGGCGCGGGAGAGTGGTGATTGGTCGTGGCCGGGATGCTTAGGAGTGTTCATCCCGTGTGCGTATTTATAGTTGGTGTTTTTCATGTTTGGAATTGGAGGGGATCATACTTCTTGCTCACAAAATTACTACTCGCAATCGCCGCTCTACTATCAGCATCGAGGCATCTACACATAGGGACAAACTCGCACATACCATACTCGGCAGAGCAGCAGGTGAAGTTGGGAGGGAACAACTCGGCGGGGTCTTCGCCGGGTTTCGATGCTAGCACTGACTCGAACCGCGATATGATTTCCTTCGCTTTCCCTATCAGTGCGTTTTTGTGGTGTCGCAACTGCCACTCAGTAGGCTCTATTAAGTCGCTGCGTTGGAACACATTCTTATTAGTGCGGTTGAGGAAGATGCCGTTCAACATCACGCCGATGGGTGGCTCCGTAGGAAATAGGAGAGAGTTGATAGTAGCGTATGTCAGGAGTTGCGCCGAGGGGTCCGCCTTAGCTAGATAGCCAGTGGGGTTCTGAGACATGCTAGTGGTCTTGTGGTCGCAGATAACGTGCCGATTCATACACTCACCTTTGAGGTCTATGGTGCCACAGAGGAGTAGCTCGGTGGTGTCGGTGCGATAGAATGGGTAAGCGAAGTTCTTCTCTACTAGATACTCGGTGCCGATACGTCCAGCGACGAGAGTATCCCCACTACCATAGTGCTCAAAGTACTGCATCAGACAGTTCACTAGATGGGCTAGGGAGCGCCAGTCGGAGGTGGGAACTGTCACAGGAGCATAGTGAGCGACTGCTAACGCAATACACTGTTCGGGGTTATGATTCCCACGATACCAATGTGCTAACGCTTTGTGGAACGCCGTACCATATTCCATCTTGAAGTCTTTATGTTCAGTAGTGAGTCCTAGGAACAACCTATTCCAGACATACATATAGCAGTTAGACTTGGAGTGGAGAGAGGCGTCGTAGCGGAGGATATACCTGCCTGTCTCTTTATCCTGTTCGATGGGGAGTTGTAGTGTCATATAATAGAAGCGTCTTTCATTCTATCTCTAGCCCACTCTGCTCTAGCTACGAAATACTCGCCTACAAACTCCATGATACGACTCTGTAGTTTGTCGTTATCATACATATCGAAGCCACAGTGTTCACAGTGGCAGTCAGGATAGTAGTCAGAGGGTGACTCTATCACTATATCTATGTCAGTATCCTTGTGACAGTTAGTGCATTCAAATGGCATTGTCATATCTTCTTTATCTCTTTCGGTAGTTCCACATTCGTTATTCCATGTCTCGCCTTGAGGCGTTCTAGTTCTAGTAGCCAGTCGCTAGCGGTCTTAGGACTACTCTTACCACTAGCTTTAGTCTTCGGCTCTTTAGGTTCCTTTGGCTCTTCTTTCTCCTTCAACTCGACTACTCGGATATACGGAGCGCAGTGTTGGAGTAGTTCCTCTTGAGTCATCCGCTCCAGCACCTCCACAGGGTCATCGGTGGTGTTGAAGCCGAGGAGTTGTTTGATGGTCATTTTAGAATATCTTAAATCCACCACAGTTACGTAGGAACACAACGAACTCTTTGATATGATCTAAGCTGACTGAATAAGCTGATTCAGTTTCGCCTTTGTAGTCAGATGAAGCAAACACTCCTGTTCCTTTTTTTACTCTACAGGTAGGATGCTCTAACACAAACTGCTTTGCAGTCATTGCTTTATGTTTCTCGATAGCATCTGCCAGCTTGTTGCAGTCCTCCTGAGTAGTGAGTCCTTCACCATCGTTGCTATCCCACCATTTAGTAGATAGTCCTAAGCTGTGTTCTTCGATTACTTCTCGGCAAATCTGTAGCATGGGTCGCCATGACCACACATTGAATCTAATATATTTGCCATCTTCGTTTGCCGGATTACGACCTTCAATGTCCATTCCCATATAGTGTTGTTCTTTCTAGTGTTGCCGTTAATTGCCAAACAGGTTGTCGCGCTTCGGAGCCTCGAAGGGACTAGGAGTAGGAGTCGTCGGCTCTCCACTACTCTTTATCTCTTCCATCACTTTATCGAACATCTTCATCATCTCAACAGCGTTCTTCATACCAGCCATCGCATGTTGGACACGTACTTCACTGATCTGTCTGAGTAACCAGTCTGCGACTACAGCTACTAATGTCCTGGTAGAGCACTTTGCTACTTCTTCCTTGATAATCTCTGTGAACTCTTTGCGTCCTCTCTCGAAGTTCTCTACTGAGAAGCCACCCTTTATTACTTCGGCTTCAGCGAGTTTTAGACGTGGAGCGATACGATTAATTGCGCTAGCTAACTCTTTGATTTGTTGTTCTTTTGTCATACTATACTATTGTGTTTGTTGTTTGTGTTGTTATCTCATTACTCTCACATAAGTCTGTTGTATATCTGCCTCTACTCCCTCGATACCCGCAAACAGTTGGACTAGCCACTCCTTATCGGCGTCGGAGATAGGAATGCCATTTGCGTATAGCTTCCGACTATCCCATATCTCTTCCGACTGTGCGACTTGTAACCACTCCTGCAATGCATCTTTCCAGTTAGCTTCGGGTCTGGAAGCATCAACTACGTTAGTCACTGAGCTAGCTAGTATCGCAGACATAGTGTTCTTGAAGTAGAGGATGATACCGATAGCTTCTCCCTCAGCGTTCCACTCTTTGCTAATACCTATTTGCTGTCTGAACTGTAAATAGCGTCCGGGTTGTGGGTCGAACTCGCTCAACCAGCGGAGGGCGTCGTTAGCTTTGATATACAACGTGCTAGCGGAATAGCCAGAGAGTTGACAGCTAACCTTCTTCGTCTGCCTATCTGCTATCATTCCATCAAAGATCGGCTTCCACGCAGCCGCGTTCTCAGGAGTGAACGATGGACGATGCTTCGCTATAGTCCCTTTCGGTCTGCGGGTGTTAGCTAGCACCGGCGCTGCCACACTAATCGCTTCGAGAGGGGGATTATCGTTGGGCATAAACGCTATCGAGAGAGTTGGTGTTTATTGGCATAGCAAAAATTAAAGAGTGACAACAGTAGGGCTTCATACCTTGCGACTCGGCTCAATCCCCGATATGTTGCATACTTAGTAACCATCTCTATGCTCACTAGTGAATCACTTGGCATAGATACTCTCCTGTTCTGCGGTCGCTTCGGCGTCGGGGCTAGCACGCCGGATACTGGTTCTAACAACAACCACGCGAAGGCTATTGCTGATTCCGATTTTATCATCTACTGTTGTCACAAAATTATTCCCACAGTCCAACAACTAGGCTCTAGGTACGACTGGCAGAACTACACTAAACGAGCCGTCACACACATTGTCAGTTAGCGATGATGCTGTGGGAGCCATCATATGTTTGAAATGTTTAGTGTAGGAAAGAGAAAGTCCTCACCACTACTCCCAACTCTACGTTGCTTTCGTGGTGAGGTTCCACAACCTTCCTCTATTGAAATTGAAGGATAACGATAGAGGCGTTGTGTTGATTGTTGCGATTACGTAGTCGCAGTAGTCGCCTGTGCCGCAGCCGCAGCAGCTTCTCCCTGCGCCATTTCTGTCATTACCTTCTGCATCTTGAGCAGCAAGGCAACACCCTCTTGTATCTTCGCCGGGTCTTTTGACTCCATCAGCTCGCGAGCTTGCTTGAACATCTGATTGGGCGAGAGTTCGCGCACGTCTGGACGCCAGCTAGCAGCTTCGTCCTGAGTGTAGAGGATGCCGTCTTTGAACTTCGCTAGTAACGTCTGTTGCAGTTGGATACCAGCAGCGACATTCTTAGTATCGAACTTTTCGGGGACGTTATCATTCTTCACCTTCGTCCTGATACGAGCAGCGCCGACACTGGCCATCACTCCCATAATCGCTTCTTTGCCGAGCCGAGTTACCATAGTGTCGAAGTCGGAATACACAGGAGAGTAGAACTTGAAGTTCTTGAGTGGGCCTTCGGAGATTTCGTTAAGCTCGAAGGTGATGGGAGCACCATTGGTAGCAGCGGGTGCTGCGGTAGTTGTAGTAGCAGCAGTGCCTCCACTATCTGCAACTGTGGGGTCAAGGAGGATGTTTCGATTATTATTCATATTGCCTTTTTACTAACTGTTCTATTGTTTGGTTTAGAGGAGTAACTATTACTCCCGAATCGAGTTGAGGTTAAGCAGGAATCGTGCCAACCCCGGAGAGATAGGACGAGGATTGAGATGTAGCTATTACTTTCGCTTCTTGGTTGTGGTTCCTTTCTGCTGTTTCTTATAGATAAAAGTACTCCACGCCTTCCACATCACCGCTGCTCGTTCGCCAGTATAGGTGATGGAGTGATTCGCGGAGAGTTGGAAGATGACACACTCTTTCCAGACATCAACTAGTCGTAGTCTTATACCACGTTCTAGTTCTGTCTCGCCGGGGTAGTCTGGATGAGGATAGGCTAGCTTGTTAGGGTAAATCAACTCCCTCCTAATAGTATTGAATCCACCCGGACCTTTTAACTTGCTCTGCTGCCCATACTGGTTCACCCAATAGTGGGTGCCGTGTTGGACATGACTAAAGTTTAGTAGACTGGTGTTGTTTGGTATTTTCATTTTCTTTTCTGTAGTTTAGAATTTGGTTAAGCTCATCAATGAACATGCGACCTTTATCACACTTGGCACACAAGAAGTAATGCCGAACTTTGTTGGTAGGATTTATTCCTACAGATTCTATGGCGCTTCTTTCAACTTCGTATCCATTTAGTTCGCGTTTAGCATCTACCAAATCTTGTTCCACTTCACTAGTCGGTATGTGATTAACTTTGTTTATCTGTTCTACTGTTAGTGTCATTGTATATCCTCCACCGTTATCGCCTCTACCCCTAACACTTCGATGCGGAGCGCAAGGTTAAGGAGTTGCCGCACATTACCCGGCAACACTTTTTCTGGCGGGACAGTCTTAACTAGCTCTAGTATTCTAGTATAAGCAACACTATTAACTAGTAGTTTGCAGTCATCCATTTTCTCGCGGAGAGGCTTCACTTTCAATTCAAATACTGATAGCCTCTGATACAAGTCTAGTCTAAAAGTAGGAGGGTCTAACTTAGACATGGCTTTCAAGTCTTTATGTGTTGCAGCCACAATGCGACACAATAATTGTTCATCCGTATTACCACCAACCTTGCGAAAGGTTCTATTGTTAATTGTGCGTAATAGCTTTACTTGCAAATCGGCAGGCATATCACCTACCTCGTCTAGAAAAAGTGTGCCTCCTTCGGCTTGTTTGATAAGGCCATTACGTTCTCTCTCTGCTCCTGTGAAAGCACCTCTAGTATGGCCGAATAGTTCACTCTCGAATAATAGTGGACTGACAGCACACACATTGACGCCGACTAGTTGACCTCTACGTTCTCCATGTAGTATGTTAGCGAGCAGTTCTTTACCTACTCCACTGTCGCCTAAGATAAGAACAGGCTCTTCTCTAGGGGCTAGTTTAATAGTTTGCTCCTTCACTTTGATAGTGTCAGCGTCGTTAGTCTTGAACGCTCTCGCTGCCTTCCACGCTGCTATTCGCCAAGGGTTGATGATGCCGGAGGCTACTGCGCCGGACATGAGAGCTACACTAGGTGACTTCTCCTTCTCTAGTAGTGTGGCCCATATCTCGGCTTGTTGCTCAATAGTGAGTTCGCTAGTGGAGGGTGCTATTTTTTGTTCACTCATATTAGTATCTCGCTTGCATCTTAACGTGTTCCATTGCTGTTGCTTCTATCATGTCGAGGCCGGACTTGACGGTGCGGCAGTAGGTCATCCAGTATTCCGGCTCCTTCTCCATAGGATGCAACACTAACAGTTCGTTAATAATTGCATCTACTCTTGTTGCATCTCTGTATGCTTCTGCTCTTTTTGTCAGTATTGATTTCATTCTATGTTGTTCTTTCTCTTGTTACTACTAACTAAGCCTGTATCACATCCGTCGTCGCCCACTCCCGTAGGAGTCGCCGGAACTCGGCTAGCATCCTAGTGGGGTCATCTTGGTTCAATGACGAAATCCAGATGGGGTTGAGGTTGGAGTCGAAAGGTAGGGTTACGGTGGAATGGGATAGCATGATAGGTATGCCATAACAACCATAGTTTTCAAATCCTAGTTGTTTACGCTCTTCTGTAGGATACATTTCTTCTATAACAAGACCTAGTCTTCGACACATATAAGAAGAGCATAATGCTATGGCTAACTTGTTAGTGTCGAATAACTCTCCAAACTCCTTCACCTTAATATATGTAACACACCTCATACCACTACCTTCACATGGTGATACTGTATAGACTTCTGTTGAATATCCACATTGTTCCATATGCTCTATCATCAGATAGGTATAAGCTCCGCGATAGAAGAATGCGTTTTCGTCCATGTCTGAGTTATTACGAATGTTACAATAGATACTCTGCACCTTATTGCCTCGCTTCGTATCTCCACCATCTATCGGCACTTGTTCCGCGATAAACGTCTCCGGCGTCGCACCACTTAGATGCGCGGCAACGTCTATCACTCCACCCGCTATCTGATGACGTAGCTCCGGCTTATACTCTGTAACTGGCATCACACAGTCGAATAGGTCTGGGGGTAGTGTGCGTTGTAGCTCGCGTATCTTAGCGATACCTACTGGCCAGCCGTCGTGACAATAACGCAGAGCTTGTTGTAGAGAAGCGCCGGCCCAATCGTCATACTCGGAGTATAGTGACAAGTAGCTACGTGGCTCCGTTCGCTCTCCGTGTTCCACTTGATCTACGAACTCCGACCATGAGTGGAATATATGGGTATATTGTGAGGGAGTGGAGTAGTGTTGGCCTTTCATATCGGACACTCTCCTATCTCTTTTAACTTACTGCCTTCGCTTATTACTAGTCCAGTATCTTCGCTGTCGTGACTCGGCTCCTGATTCCCCACATCCTTATGCTTCTTCCACACATGCGGCGCTTTCACCCTATCCACTTCTTCCTTCTTCAACCCCTTATACACGCTCTTCTGTAAGCATTTGTTCACACTCCACTTCTGGTTGCAGATGAGCATCTTAGCGACGTTGATGATGTTGCGGGTGGAGATAATGATACGTATGTTCTGCTTCTCGGCGTTGACTCGCATAGCAGAGAACATATCTAGTAGTGTTCGCATGTGTTCTAGCTTCCAACCACCCGCATCTTTGTAGCTCATATACAACCGTTGTAAGAGTGCCCACTCGAACGCTTCGTCATAGTTCCACTCTTGGAACTGGAACTCGTTGAGTAACGCTGCGTCTTGAGCACACCTACCTACATATTCGCGTGTAGCTCCGGTGCCCCACGTATTCATAGTAGCGATCACTACTACTTGCGGATTCACTTCCTGCATACCATAGGGCATCATTATCCTTCCGGTGTTTAGCGCCTTGAGTATCATAATGACGTTCTCGTTAGCATTGTCCATCTCGTCTACTATTATCATAGCGGGAGTGGAGAAGTGAGTAGTGGGTATCTTACCGCCATTACTGTTGTCGTAAACCTGACCTAGTATCGCATCTGTCCATGCTCCTTTACGATAGTGGCCACCAGCATCCATGAACCCAATGAGATCATGGGGTGCTATGATACGAGTCATTTGCTTGATACACACGAGTTGTCGTGGTATCTTGAGTGCGTCGGCACACTGGAAAGCGCCGAGCGTCTTTCCGCCTCCTGATGGTCCCACTGCTGCACACCAACAACCACTTTGGACTATACCGATAACTTCGGGAACACTAGCATGAACAGCATCGGGTAGTTCAGTGATAGTTGGTGGAGTGGAGCGCCGGTCTTCGATGATTAGCCGAGAGGCTTGTAGTGTGTCTAGCTTAGCTTTGAGTGTGTCCTCTATCTCCTTCTTAACACTCTCTAGGCTATCACTTAGTTCCGCACGCAACTCTCCGGCGGAGGGTATCTTCTCCTTCACTTGCGCTAGGACTCTATCTACTAAATCCTTACACATTAGTTCGTATGGGTCGTTCATATTTCTAGTTTGTGGTTCATCTTTGTGTTGTTCTTTCGGCTTTGTATCCTTTCCGGTTTGTCTCCTAAGCCATCGTTCGGCTTCTTCTAGATAGTTCTCTCGTATTTGGAGTGGTTCTGGGTTAGCAGTTTCATACTCCAAACTAGCATGTAGAACTTCCTTTCTGCCGTTTGCTTTGAAGCAGATAGTATCATTTGAATATTGACAGCCACCATTCCAACCATAGAAAACAGCTAAGTCTTGGAGTTTGAAGAATGTATCCTTATCCACTCCAAGAAAGGCCACTCCAGTAGTATTGTATTTGTCTTCAATCTTATCCTCGTCTATCCATAATCCTCCAACAGAAGGCATATCTTTAGTCTTCTCTTTAGTAGTTGGTTGTGGTTGTTCTCCTTTTCCATCCGTTATCCACTTGATAAACTCGGCGCAGTGATTGCTATAGACTGTAGTACGATTAACGTCATAAGTTGTATCATCAGCACTATGATTTATTACTAAACTACTACTATAAACTATAATGCTTTTGTGTGGTGACTCGTAAAGTTTTTGTCCATAATACCAGCAATAGCCGTATCTAAACGCTAATAGCTGCAACTCCCTACTAGTCTCCACTGTCAATCCGCGAGCTACGAAGTCGGTGGAGGGCATAACTACTCCTTTACTCGCCAAGGTTCTAGTGCTGCTTCAATGCGATCAGCTAACGATAAGCTGACATTGTATAGTTTAGCTCGTTCGATTGTAATAGCTGGTAGAGCATCCCTTGCTTCTAGCAATAGTTTAGCTTGCTCTATCACTATCTTCTCTAACTCTTCATGTGTTAAGTCTGCTATTTTCATATCGGTGTTGTTCTATTCTTGGTTTTCTAGTCCCTCTCCGGTGATTCCTTCCTCCGAATCATCTATTCCATTATCAGTATCACCCTTATGTGCGTCTGTCTCCACAATCTCCGCTATCTTATCACTCTCTTCGCGGTCTATGTCATCGCCAGCGGAACGCTCGAACAGAGTGGAGAACTGTTCCTTCGCGGTAACTGACTTCGAGATACACTTCACTTTACGCTCTAACACTGGCATCACCTTTTGTGTCTCGATAGTGTCTGCGAACAAGAGCATATCTTGAGTAGTCGGGGACAAGCTAGTAAGGCGGTGCCCACGTCCTAGGAACTGTACTAGGTCTATCGCGCTCCAAGGTAGCGGTATTACTACATGCCTAGGCTTGGTGCTAGCACGGTCGTGGTGTAGTGAGATGCCTACTCCGCCGGAAGTAGTAGTGACGACGATGTAGTCACTCTTACCTTGCTGGAAATTATCCACAGCTAGCTGGCGTGCCTTCTCTGTCTGTCCGCCTACGATAAACGAGATACGTTCCTTCGGCACTCCTAATACCTTAACTAGGTGTGTCCATATTCCGCGAGCAGTATCTATGAAGTTGACGCCGAAGATTACTTGCTTACCACTCTGCGTTACTGCTTCGTAACCTCGCTCTGCTAACTGGGCGTAACGTAGGAATTCCGCTTTTTGCCGGAACTTTTGCATCGCCACGAGTATCGCCATGCTGCCATGCTCCGTGTTCTTGTTAGCTTTACGTAGCTCTTCGAGATACTCTAGGTAAGCGTTCTCGTATTGTGTGCGCTGTTCACTAGTCTTGAACTGAATGACTTTGCACTTCGTTGACGACGGGTATTTGAAACGAACGCCCTTCAACTCTACTATCCACGGCTCTAACGATTCGCGCAACCGCTCGACACTACTAGGACTGTATTCGTCTGGATGCTTAGGAGACGCGATAGAGTGGGTGATAGCTTCCACGTTCTTATAGTTAGCGGGGAAGTAATAGTATGGCTTGGGAGTTGCGGCTGTTCGTATTAGCGAGCATCGTGCATCACTAACTCGCTGCCACGGTGTTGCGGAAGCGCCGAGCCACTTCACGGAGCTAGGACAAGCACACATTACGCTAGTAATCATTGCTCCACGATTCTTCAACTTCTGTATCTCGTCACACTTCACGATAGCTGGCAGGAAAGAGTGTTTCCATACTGGTTTAATCACTGGTTGACCGTTCTCGATAGTAGTAACATATTCGAGGAACAAGTCGGTGCCTAGCTTAGCTTTTAGTTCGCCGTAGGACATTACTAGACATAGGTGGAAGATACCACACTCCTTTAGGACGCGGTTAGTTTGTATCTTCACTGACTTAGGACAGAGCCATAGGACGGGGAAGGGAGTGATACTGCCAGCGGGCAATACTAGCTTACCCTCATCCACCATACGGCGAATAGCTAGTGCGGCGATATACATTTTGCCGAGACCCGTGCTACCACGTAATACGACACCTTGATAGTTCGTGTTACCATACAACTTATCCACTATCTCCTCTACTGCCCGTTGTTGCCAGTCTATTAGCTGGACACTAGGGAGGATAGGTATGGTGGGAGCGATGGGGATAGTAGGTAGTGTGAGGGTGTCGAGCATACTACTCCTTCGCCGGAAACTTCACTGTTCTAGGGTCAACTCGGAAGTATATTCCCTCTTTAGTTTCCTTACCACAATCGCAGCATTGTTCAGTATTAGGTTCTATTAGTTTGATAGGAGTTTGTCCGCCGGAGCGTTTGTTGTAGCATTCTTCACATATAGGCTGTGTCCACTTCATATTAGTCCTTTCCTTTGCAGGTATTTTCTTTGTTGAAAGCGTACTAACCTACTTTCTGTTGCTGTTGCATCTGCCACATCGCCTCAATCGTAGCTTGTGGCAATCCTTTAACCATCTGTGTTGCTAGTAGGGGATTGATACCCTGATTGCAGAAACCAGCTACTACTGCATCCGCTTTACTCTGCCAAGCAGCTTGTAGCTCCGCAATACGCTCGTTAATAGCGCGGCGTTTGTTTTGGGAGCTATCCCAGTCGCGCTTGTGCCATAGCCTATATAGGCCAGCGTTTAATTGTGGCAATAGTGAGCCATCACTAGAGACAGCTTCCGAGCTATTCTCTATCTCGCACACTTGCCGATAGTCGGGATGCTCCCGCACTATCCGTTCGCGGTCTAGCTCGTTTATAGTGGCCCAGTCACGGTGACGGACTACTAGGTCGAGATACTCAGTTAGTGTTAGTGTCATATCTAGCCTTTCTTTGGAGTAAGTAGATACTACTGTGGGTTATTCGTTACTGTCGTCACCGTTTGCCGGAGTTACGTCCACACCATTTACTAGTATAGACAATCCGGGATAGGTAGTGCCATCAGCGCGAGTCTTATTAACTTGCGTGAATCTGGCATGAGGCTGAAAGATAGAATTGAAGCAGTTATTGAACGCCGCATTGTTGCGACAACGCAATCGAACATGCTTGCACAACTTCACTAGTGTCCAAAGCTGTTGGGCGCTAAGAGTAGCGCCGAAGTCTCGTTCTATGTTTGCTTTAAGTGTGCTAGGTGTTGTCATATATTACCTTGCTAATACTGTTAGTTAGTGTTGCTATTCGTTTTGACCGTCCCG
>Ga0247666_1000073_pt1 | contig 51570 bp, 34 predicted proteins | sample CNK07_metaG_FD_183025 | JGI IMG/M metagenome (GOLD analysis project Ga0247666, IMG submission 183025) | Soil microbial communities from Purdue University Martell Research Forest, Indiana, United States - CNK07 | ecosystem: Environmental > Terrestrial > Soil > Temperate forest > Bulk soil...
GTCAGGTTCGGTAGCGCTTCGCCGGCGTTGTAGATCTGCACGGTCCATCCGAGGTGCATGTGCCAGGCGTTGGCGGCAGCCATCACGTACGGCGCTTCGACGACCCACTTGCCGCCGCCGGACGGAACGAACATGCCGAGGATCGCGGAGTAGATCGCGACGACGATCGGGAACGTCGACTTGGTCGTCACGCTCACGAACGCGTGCGCGAGATGCGCAGCGATCGGCGTCTTCGAGATCATCCCGAAGATGCCGCCGTAGAACGGGAACTGAATCAGAACGCCGGCCGTCGCGGGCACCGACTTCGTCACCGCGCGCAGAAACGAGCGCGGACGCCAATGAAGCAGCAACCCCGCGGCGAGGAAGGCGAAGTTGAAGTTGTTGAGGTCGAGCGCGGCCAGCCCGCCTTTGTCGCGGAACTGCGTGAACAGAAACCAGAACATCAACGCGGCGATGAGGACGTTCAGGATCGGACTGTTCTCCAGCCGGTCGGCCGGAGTGGCCGCGCCCGGCGCTTCAATCACATCCTCGGCGAGCTCGATCCCCATCGCCCGCGCCGTTCGCGCCTCGAATTCGGCTGGCGCTGAGAAGAACGCGACGGCGATCGAGACGATGACGAGGACCGCCGCCATCGCCATGCTCTGCCAGAGAAAGATCGTCTGCGTCAGCGGAATCACGCCGGTAATCGGAAGCAGCGCCGGTGGGATCGATGACTTCGTCGCCTGCATGAGCGCGGCCGACGACGACAGTCCGAGCGCCCAGACGCTTCCGAGCCCGAGGTAAGCGGCGGCACCGATGGCGCGATAGTCGGCGTCGACGCGTTTCGTGATCTCGCGCACCAGCAGTCCCGTGAAGACCAGCGAGAGGCCCCACGACAAGAGCGAGGAGAGCATCGCGAACGCAGCCACAAACGCCACCGCGCCACGCGCCGTCTTCGGGATCGCAGCCAGCCTTCGCGTGAGGGCCGCAACCGGCGGCGACGAGGCAACGACGAACCCGCCAACGATCACGATCGCCATCTGCATCGTGAAGTTGACCAGCGACCAGAAGCCATTGCCGAACTCCATCGCCAGCGCCACCGGCTTCACGCCCCAGCCGAGCCCCGCGCCAAACACCAGCACGATCGCAGCAAGCGCGAAGACGAAGGCGTCCGGAAACCATCGCTCGCAGACGTCAGCGATGCGCGAGCCAGCTCGGGCGAGGAGAGGTGGGCGGGGCATGATTCATTGTCCACCAAATGTGCGACGGAGCTGCCGGGGTGGCACGGTTGGCGGCGAGACGCCGCCAAGCCAGCCGCCGAGACGGCGGCGTTCCGCCGTCTCGGCTTGTGGCTCTTGTTGTCGCTGGACTTTGCTACCAGATCACTCGTACGCCTAGCTGCATCTGCCGCGGCTCGCCGACGCCGCTCTGCACGGTGCCGTCGAAGTTGAAGATCAGGTTCGTTACCTCGGGGCGATGGAAATTCTTGCTGTTGAGGAGATTGAAGATGTCGATGGCCGGCTCGACTTTGTAGGCGCCGAAGGGGAAGTCTTTCGTGAAACGGAGATCGAGTGAGGAATAGACGTTGTCCTTGCGGCCGAGGTTGCGCTGAGTGACGGAGCCATCGGGATTGATGCGGTCCTGCGGTGTTTGCGCCTCCGCCATGAAGCGCGATGCGCCGAATGCGTCTTTGCCGCAGAAGGCAACGCTCACGACACACGAGAGCGACTTTGGCTGCGCGGAACGATAGGAATAGCGCACGTTCACATCGACGCCCAGTGGCGCGTTCCACAACAGCCAGCTATTCAGGCGGTGGCGCTGATCGCGGTCGGAGTAGCCGTATTCAGCGGCCAGATCGGTGACTTTGGCATAGCGGAAGGTGAAGGGGTCGCGCTCGTTGTCGTCGTCGGATTTGTCTTTCGAGTAGGTGTAGTTCACTTCGAACTGCAGGTTGTTCGACGGGCGCTTGTTGATGCCGAGCGTAACGCCGTTGTAGAGGCTCTTGGCAGACGACTCGATCGTCGTCAGAGCGCCGATTCCGTTCGCGCCGCCGGCGCCGAGGCCGGTCGACCAGGGCGAGCCGAGCAGGGCATCGTTGCGGTTGATAAAGCGCGTGATGTGATCGCCCTTGATGTAGTTGTACTTGACGAGGAATCCGTAGTATTTGACCACTTCCTGCTCCCACGACACGCTGGCCTGCTGCGTGCGTGGGTTCTGGAAGTGTTTGTCGAACACGAAGACATCGGGATCGAACGGCGAACCGACCTGCGATTGCGGAATGATGTTCGGATAAGCGGGCACAGGCCCGAGGATTCCGGTCAATGCGCTGTTGCGGAAGATCGTCTGTCCGCGCGAGCCGTTCGTCGAGCGCGAGGACGCCAGGTCGAGTCCCGGCACACGGCCGTACTGGATGCCGGCGCTCGCACGCAGAACTTCCTTGCCATCACCGCGCGGATCCCAGGAGAGTCCAAGGCGTGGCTGCCACATTTTCCTGTCGCTGGGGATCTTGCCGTTTGACGGAAACTCCTGCCCTTTCGATGTCTTCCCGATGAAGCCGGCGTAGAACACCTGATCGGGGGGCGTAATGGGATCGGGCTCGATCTCAGCCTCCCAGCGCAAACCGTAATTGACGGTGAGGTGCGGCGTGGCCTGCCAGGAATCCTGCACGAAGACGGCCGGCTCGGTTTGCGGAATGCTTTGCGTTCCCGCTTGCTCCACGCTGATGTTGCCGACACCCGCCTGTTGCAGATAGAGGAGCACGGGCCCCGTGATGTTGAATCCGGCGGGACACACTCCGGTCTGGGACGATGCAAAGTTGTTTTGCGCGTCCGCGCACTCGACGTAGTTCGGATTCTTCAGATAGTTCAGGAAGCCATCCGTCGAGCTGAAGATGTAGCGGCCGTTGGCAAATCCGAGGAAGGTCTGCACGGAGTTCACGCGATTGAACTCGAGGCCCGCCTTGATGTCGTGCGCGCCGCGCAGAAAATTAACGTTGTCGTTGAACTGCACGCGCGTGTCGTAGTACTTGACCGGAATGAAAAACGGCTCACCGAAGCGGTAGCTTTTCGCAAAGTCGAATGCGGTGTCCGGCAGTGGGCGGTTCTGTCCCGTAATATTCGGACCGTTGTAAGGACGTGGCCGGTTCTCTTTGGCAAGCTGGAACCGGAACTCGTTGAACGTCGACGATTGCAGTGTCGAGGTCAATCCGCCGACCACGGACTCCGACGAGTCTTTTTCGATCGCGTTCGCGCTGCGTCCCCACGAATCGACGTCGAACGTTCCGTTGGCCTGCTGCGACCATGTGTAGTTGTAGCGAAGGTTGGCGAGGTTCTTCGCCGAGGCGTTCCAGTCGAGCTTGAGAAGGAGAACGCGCGCGTCGTTCGTTCGCGCAATCGATCCGTTCTCGTTCGGACTGCCGAGCGAGGCCAGGGCGTCGACAACACGCTGCTCGATGCGCCCGGGATTCGTCTGCTTGGTCGTCTTTCCCTTCTGATAGTCGAGCGCTGCGAAGTAGAAGAGTTTGTCGCGCTGGAGCGGCCCGCCGAGGGTGAAGCCGGCCTGTGTCTGCGACGAAGGGAACTTCGGCGAGGTCGTTCCGTCGGGATTCTTCGGCTGGCTGCTCAGCGAGTCGTTCTTGAACGTCACGTGTGCGGTGCCGGCGGAATCGTTCGTTCCCGACTTGGTGATGACGTTGACGAAGCCCGACATGGAGCGCCCGAACTCCGCGCCCGCACCGTCGGAGATGACGACCATCTCCTTGACCGCATCGAGATTGAATGTGAACGGCGGCCGCTGCCCGCCGCGCTGCTCGCCGAAGAACGGGTTGTTGAAGTCCGCACCATCGACGGAGACGTTATTCGAGATGCCTTTCTGGCCGTTGATCGACAGCTCGTCGCCGTCGGGTCCCTGGACGATGGTCACGCCGGGCGTGAGCTTGGTGAACTCGAGGAAGTTGCGGCCGTTGTTGGGCAGCCCTTCCATCGCCTTCTCATCGACGCGCGTCGCCCCTTCCGTTCGCGCCGTCTCGATCAGCGGGGGCGCCGCGGTAACAACGATCTCCTCGGCGGTCGCCGCCTGTTTCAGCACGACCGGCACGGTCAGCGTCTGGCCGACGCCGAGCTCGAGACCTTTTTGCACGACGGTGGCGAAGCCTTGTAGCGCCGCGCTCAGCTGATACGGTCCGACCGGCAGAAGCACGGCGCGGAAACGCCCGCCTGAATCGGTGACCGAGATGCTCTCGTAGCCGGTGCCCGTGTTCTTGACGGTCACGGTGACGCCGGGAACTGCGCCTCCACTGGCATCGACAACCGTGCCTTCGATGACACCGGTCGTTGCCTGAGACTGCGCGAGAAGGGGAAGCGCTACGACGAGGACGAGAAGCGCCAGGAGCACGAAGGACGGACGACGCATACGGGTCTCCTTTTTTCTTTCGAGCGGCAATTGGTGTGTGACGTCAGGATAGTTCGGAACTCACGGCTGACGCAATGGCGGGATCTGGAAAGTGATGATGATTGCGTTGATCACCGGCTCACGTACGGATTTCCACGAATGAAAAAACGGAGCGGCCAGCGTGCTGCTTCGCCCGAGTTTTCGATGCCGATACGGTGGCTGACGGCGATGTCATCCTCGTTCACGACGTGATCGCGCGCCGTGAGCCAGAGAGCGTTTCCATCGAGCGGCTCACCGTCGAGCGATTTGCCGACAGCCATCGCCGAGCAGAGTTTGGCGGGTCCGTTCATCAGATCGCGATCGCGTTTCGCTTTCGGGCGGCGCTCGCGCATCGCCTCGATTCCCCGCAGCGGCTCGGCGGCGCGCAGCAATACCGCTTCGGCGATGTCCCCTTCTGCCGTGACCACGTTCAGGCACCAGTGCATTCCGTACGTGAAGTAGACGTAGGCGTGGCCACCTTCGAGATACATCGACTCGTTGCGTGCGCTGCGCAGTCCGCGGCGGGCGTGGCTGGCGGAGTCGTTGGCGCCGAGGTAGGCCTCGACTTCGACGAGCCGCGCGGCCAGCAACGCGCGTCCGATGCGGCGCCACAACACGCAGCCGAGGAGAGAGCGCGCCACGGTCACCGTGTCCTGGAGATAGAACGACCGAGGGAGCTTCGGGGTCATGCCGAAGGAAGCGCCCGACTCGACGAGCGGCGATCGAGTTGATCTTCGGTGACGAATCGATTGATGAGACGAACCAGATCCGCGTGAACTCCGGGTGGCGCTCCGATGATGTTGCCGCGCTCCAGCCAGCGGTTGCCTCCCGAGAAATCGCTGAACACGCCTCCCGCCTCGGTGACGAGCAAGGAACCGGCAGCAACATCCCACGGTGAGAGGTGAAGCTCGAAGAAGCCGTCGAAGATGCCGGCAGCGGTGTAGGCGAGATCGATCGCGGCCGAGCCGGCGCGCCGCACACCCTTCGAGACACTGATCACTTCGCGAAAGATTTCGGTGTAGACGCTGACGAATTGCTGGGCGCGAAAGGGAAAGCCTGTCGCAAGGAACGCTCCTTCAACCGTCGCCTGACTGGAGACGTGCATCCGCTCGCCGTTGCGAAACGCGCCGGCGCCACGCTCGGCAGTGAAGAAGAGATTGCGCAGCGGCTCGTGAACGACGCCGGCCGTGATCTCGTCGCCGCTCTTCACACCAATGGAGACCGACCAGACCGGGAAGTGCTGGAGGTAGTTGGAGGTGCCGTCGAGCGGATCGATGATCCACGTTCGCCCGCTGGTGCCCTCGGCACTGATGCCGCCTTCTTCACCGAGGATGGCGTCGTTCGGGAAATGTTCACGGATGAACGCCACGATCGCTGCTTCGCTCTCGCGGTCGGCGCGGGAGACCCAATCGTTGCGCGACTTCAGATCGGCATCGTCCTTCCCGAGATGCTCCCAATATTTCAGAAGGATTGCCGCGCCGAGCGTGGCTGCCTGCGCCGCCAACTCAGCATCATTACCACTAGTCGTCATCGAGCGATTCTATCCGCGCCGAAGAGACCTGCCGCCGCCACGTTTTTTGTCCGTCTCCCCGTCACCGACTAGCCCCTCCCTCGGATGTTATGCTCCAAAAGGGTCGATGCAACCGCCACGGATTTCACGATATCGCGTAGGACGTCTCATCGGCGCCGGTGGAATGGGCGAGGTATACCTCGCCGAGGACGAGACGCTCAACCGCAAGGTCGCGCTGAAGTTACTTCCGGTGCGCTTCACGCAGGACGAAGAGCGCGTTCGCCGGTTTCAGCGCGAAGCCCGCGCCGCCTCGGCGCTCAATCATCCGAATATCCTCACGATCTACGAGATCGGCCACACCGACTCGCTGCACTACATCGCCACCGAGTACATCGAAGGCGAGACATTGCGCGACCGAATGGCGAGGCAGCGGCTCAAGATCGCCGAGGTGCTCGATGTGGCAACCGGCGTGGCCAGCGCGCTCGCCGCGGCGCACGACGCCGGCATCATCCACCGCGACATCAAGCCGGAAAACATCATGGTCCGGCCCGACGGCGTCGTGAAGGTGCTCGACTTCGGCCTGGCCAAGCTGGCAGATCCGGAGTCCGCGCTCAAAGAGAGCTCCAGCGGCGGGATCATGGGAACGCTGCTTTACATTTCGCCCGAACAGGCCAGCGGCCTTCAACCGGATGCGCGCTCCGACCTCTACGCGCTCGGCGCCGTGATGTACGAGATGATCACCGGCCACGCTCCGCTGCGCGGCGAGAGCTTCATCGACATCGCCTTCGCCATCGCCAAAGAGAAACCGAAGCCGCCTTCAAGCTCCGTCGATGGCGTGCCGCCCGAGCTCGACAGCATCATTCTGAAGCTGCTGGAAAAAGACCGCGAACGCCGCTACGCCTCGGCGCGTCAACTCCTCGGCGATCTCAACACGCTTCGGAGAGAGCTGGAGTTCGAGAACAAACTCAACTCGCTGGAGATGCAGCGCCACGTCTCCGCGCCCGGATTCGCGCAGCAACCGACGGCGCAAATGACGTTTCCGATCAACACGCGAGCCAGGGTTCGGCGCGCGTTTCGCGACCGGCGCGTCGTCGTGCCGCTCGCCTTCCTCATCGTCGCGCTGCTGGCTGGCGCGGCGTACATGATCATGAAGAGGGGGATCTTCGCTGACCGGATCGACAGCGTGGCCGTGCTTCCCTTCGTGAACGTATCGGGCGATCCCAACAGCGAATATCTGAGCGACGGCCTGACCGACAGCATCATGGATTCTCTTTCGCAGTTGCCGGAGATCCAGGTCGTCGCCCGATACAAGGGAAAAGGCAGTGATCCGCTTGCAGTCGGACGAGAACTGCACGTGCGCGGCGTCATCACAGGCCGGCTGATTCAGCGTGGCAACACGATCGTCATCCGCGCGTCGCTGACCGACGTGACGCGCGGCACGCAGGTGTGGGGCCAGCAGTACGACCGCAGCCTTTCGGACGTAATCGCCCTGCAGAAAGATCTATCCGAGGAGATCTCGTCGCAGCTTCAACCACACCTGACAGGTGAGGAGCGGAAGCTGATGAGTCGCAGCCGGCCGGAGAGCAACGAGGCCTTCCAGCTCTACCTGAAGGGTCACTACTACGCGACCAAGTTCAACGACGACGAGTCGATCCGAAAGGGAATCGCTTATTTCAATCAATCGATCGAGCGTGACCCGACCTATGCGCTCGCGTACGCCGGGCTGTCCGCGGCCTACTATCAGCTCTCCAACCTCTTCATGCCTCCTCGGGAAGCCATGCCACGCGTGCGCGAAGCCGCCGAGCACGCTCTCGCGCTCGACCAGTCGCTCGCGCAGGCTCACATGTGCATGGCGCTCACCCTCACCTGGTATGACTGGGATTTTGTAAATGGGGAGAAAGAGTTTCGCCGCGCCATTGCGCTGAACGCCAATGACTCCGAGGCACACAAGGCGTACGGTGATCTTCTGGCGGCGATGGGCCGGTTTGACGAAGCAATCGTGGAGAAGCGCCGCGCTGAGCAACTCGATCCCCTGGGCGTTTCGACGAGTTGGGACGCCGGCCGTATCTTGTTCTATGCCGGCCGCGATGAGGAGGCCATCGAGCAGGCCAAACGAGCCCTCGATCTCGATTCGAAATTTCCCTACATCTACGACCTCGAAGCACAGATCGCTTACCGCAAAGGCAACCTTCCGGAGGCGCTGGAGCTTATGCAGCAAGCGATGCAGTTCGGTGGACACAAGCAGCTCCTCATCACCGACTGGGGAATGCTCAATGCGCGCGCCGGCAAACGCGACGTAGCGCTGGGCGCCATGAACGAACTGCGAGACCGAGCGACCTACACGCTCCCCCTTTTTCTGGCCCGCATCTACGCCGCCTTGGGCAACAACGACGAAGCGATGAAGAACCTGGAGAAGGTCTACAACGACCGCTCGGAGTCGGCCGTCTGGCTGAAGGTGGATCCGTCGCTGGAGACGCTGCGAAAGGATCCGAGGTTCATCGCGTTGATTCGGAAGGTGGGATTGTAGGTTGGGGGGGTGGGGGGTGCGGAGTGGGGGGTGGAGAATCGTTTCTCATTCGCCTGCTCCGACACCGACAACCGACATTCGACACCGGACCACGGCATTCCGAAACTGGTGCGTCACTTTCACTTTGGGGTCTGACCCCTTCCGCAACTGGTGGGTCACTTCCACTTCGGGTCTGACCCCTTCCGCAACTGGAAACCGCTCCGCTCGACATGGGAGACACTCCCTTTCACATCAGAAACGCTCCGTTTGATCTCGGAGACGGTCCGTTTGACATTGGAGATGCTCCGTTCAATAACGGAGATGTTCCGCTTCGAAACTGGGATGTTCCGTTTGATTTCGGAGACGCTCCGTTTCTAAATGGACGTGCTCCGTTTGCAATTGGAGACGCTCCGTTTCGAATTGGAAGGGTACCGTTTCGCATTTGAGAGGCGTCGTTTCGCATTGGACACGCTCCGTTTCGTATTGAACGCGTTCCGTTTCGAATTGGAGAAGGGCCGTCTCGAAACGGCGAGAGTCCGTTTCGAAACGGAGGTGTTCCGTTTGACATTTGGAAATCTCCAATGTCGAGCGACGTGTCGCCCACCTCGAGATACCCATTTCCAATACTAAAGCACCGAAAATGGCAACATCGACAAATTTTGTCACTTCAATCCAGCACCCCCACGCCCCGAGTAGCGTCACTTTCACTTTGGGTCTGACCCTCCCACCCCCGGGTAGGGAAATCCCCCGTTTGATCCTCACCTATGTACATGTCCATGCGTGGCACGGCACGGCGCGCGCGGTCTGCAATCACCATCGATCTTCGGGAGTTCGGGTGGGACCGCGCGCTGATCGCTACGATGCGTCATTCGACGCTGCCGTGGTTCGACGGCTGTGTGCCGGTCGTTTCGCTCGATGCGATGCCTCTTGCCGAGGTGGCGGAGTTTGGCCCGCGTGACCGGCTGTCTCTGGTCGCGCAGTTCTCTGCGCATCAGGCACTCCTTCACTTCGCCGGATTTTCGGACGCCGAGCTCGATCCGGGGGAGTGGGCGGTCGTGCGAAAGCGTGGCAATGACTGCCGGCTCGTACGTACCGCCGCGCGCACAACGGCCGACGAAGCGCCCGCACTCACGGTAATCCAGCAGTTCGCCGAAGTGGTTTCCGCGCCGCCGCTCGACTCGTTGCGGCAGTCGTGGGGACGCGCCGAATCGGTCTACCTCGAGGCGGAGGCCCGGCTTCGCGGCGACGCGGCTGCCGACCTTCAGTGGATGCGCCGTTCGGCGTTCGGAGCGATCAGCGCACCCGGCTCCGACGCGCTGCGAGAAATGCTTCGGAGCGGTGTGGGGCGGTTTCGCGCATCGGATGCCATTGACAGCATCCGGGTGGCCGCCGCACTCGGGAGCGAACAGATCATCGCGATCGGTCCCGGCGCGTCGCCTCTGCAGCGATATTCGGCGCTTCGCGCGCTTGCACCAATCACGGGCGCTATCGAGCGCTGCGGAGAAAGTCAGATCGTCGAGCGCGCCGTCGACGCGGCCTCGAAGCAACACCTCATCTTCTCGGTCACGAATCGCGATTCTTTCGACGCCTCCTCGGCGCGCGTCATCGAGATGCTCGCAGCTACGGACGCCGGCATCTGGATCGTCGATGACGGCAACGAATCGGACCTCCCTCGTTCTCGCTTCTTCGTCGTTGCTCCGTTCCTGGCCGCGCGCCGCGACATCGAGGATCGAATCGCCACTCTCACTGTGTCGGACGCGCGAGCCTGGCTCGAGCACTTCGTGGAGTCCGAAGCCTTTGCCCGTTTTCTCGACACCGGCACGCTGCCCGAGGAGGAGCGTGCGACGTCGGTGAGCTCACTCCGTGAGCCGGCTCGCTCCTGCATCGCCGCGCTCGCACTTCTCGGTACACGCATTCGTGTCGACGTGGCGTCGGCGTTCTTTCAGCAGCTCATGTTCGGTGGTGTCGCGGGAGAACTGGCTATCGAAGGAATCACCTCGATCGAGGACGGCCACATCGTCTTTGCTTCCGATGCCATCCGGGTTGCTGCGAAAAATCTGATCCCTTCGTCGTCGCGGCCGATGCTTTCCCGCGTCGCTGCCGGAGTGATGGCCGGAACAGCGGGCGAGCTCGCCGGCGCCGCCGCGCTGCTGATCGACGCCGGCGATCCGCGAGCTGCCGCGGAACTTCTCGAACGTGTGACGTTCACGAGTGACAAACATCTCCTGCTGCTTCAGTCGATACCTGGTCAGGCACTTACACCAAAACTGGCCCGAACGCTCGCCTCGGTGTTGATCGAACGAGGACGCTATCGCGATGCCCGCGAAATCGTGCTGCTGCTCACCGAAGACGTGCGCGAGCTGTTCCTGGCACGCATTGAGCGCCGCCTCGGTGACTACAGCACCGCACGATCCCGTCTCGAGCGAATTACCAATCGAACGTTTGATCACGATGCGCTTCGCATCGAGCTCCTTCACCTGGAGAGCCGCTACGACGAAATGCACGATGCGCTGGCGGCATGCACCGCTCCACAGGGCGAGGAGGAGCGTGCGCGGCTGGCTTATCTCCGCGCGCTCCACGCGCACGAGACAGGCGCGCAAACCGATCCGAAGGACGATATGGAGCTTCCGGCCGATCACTATTTCACTTCGCGCCTGGCCACCTATCGCGCCACTTCACGCCAGGACTTTGACGACGCGGCCGGCCACGCAGCGAACTCGTTCGCGCTCGCTCGTGACGTCGCCGAGCGAATCGATGCTGCGCTCGACCGCGTCTACATTCTCTTCACTGCCGGCGCATGGCAGGAGGCGCGCGAAGAAGCCTTGCGGACTCTGGCGCTGGTCGAAGAGACACAAGGGGACCCGGCCGCCGGCGGCATTCTTTTCATCCTGGCGTACCTTGCCGCCGACGATGGCCAGTGGGCTCACGGAGCGCAGCATATCCATCGACTGAGAAACTTCTTTCGAGTGACGAGTGATGAGAGGCGGCTCCTCGAGACCGAGCTTCTCTCCGCACACCTCGATTTCTCACGTGGGCGTTTCAGCGACGCAATGCGCTCCGCGCAGTTCATCGCCGACTCGAATTTTACGGCTCAGATGCGCGAAGCCGCTGCGCTGATCCTCGATGAGATCGACTGGATGGAGCGGCGCGACACGCCGTTGCGCTCGACCGGAAAATCTGGAAATGTCGAGCTGACGAGACGGCACGAGATGCTGCGCATCCGCCGCTCCGGCGGCCACGTTGATCTGAGCGGCGCTACAACCCGCTCACAACGACTGCAACTCTTCCGCGATGCGATCGGCTGCGGCCGGAGCGAAGAAGCCGCGCGCATCGCAGCAGAAATGGGAGTCGAACTCCCCGTCGGGGAAGGGAACGCTTCTTCGCTGGAGCTGAGGATGCTGCGCGACGCGGCCCTGCGCGAGTTTCCATTTGGGCCGCGCGACTTTGTCCCGACACCCTGGCGGTTTGCCACACGCAACCGCCTCGGCCAATGGCACGAGATCGGATCGCTCCCTGCCGCTCACGCCGCGGAGCTCGATCGTGTTCTGGCGGCGGCGGAAACCGACTGGATCGTCTGCAGCGATCGCGAGCTTCTCTACGTCGACGGCATCAGCCGCTGGTGCGCCGAGTCGCGCGAAGCGTTGTCTGCCATCTTTCGCACGCGTGCGGGGCATCACCGCATGCAGCGCGTCATCGAACAGAGCGAAAACGTTACCGTCGCCAAGAGCGAGGCCATCGACGGAATCATCGGCGACTCGCCGGCCATGCGTGAGCTGGGCTCGCTCATCACCCGAGTCGCCCGCCGCGACGTACCCGCATGCATCCTCGGCGAATCAGGGACCGGCAAGGAGCTGGTCGCGCGCGCCATCCATCGTTACTCGCCGCGCCGCGGAAAAACGTTCACCGCCGTCAATTGTGCGGCATTGCCCGAGAATCTCATCGAGAGCGAGCTCTTTGGCTGCGTTCGCGGCGCGTTCACCGGAGCCGATCGCGACCGCGCCGGTCTGATCGAGACAAGTGAAGGTGGAACGCTGTTCCTCGACGAGATTGGCGAGATGCCGCTCGTTGCGCAAGCGAAACTCCTTCGCTTTTTGCAGGAGGGGGAATTCCGCCGCGTTGGCGACACCGTGAACCGTGCGGCGGACGTCCGCATCGTCAGCGCCACCAATCGCAAACTCGAAGCCGCGGTCGAGGAGGGCCGCTTCCGCGAGGATCTCTATTACCGCATCGGAGGCGTCGAGTTCGTGCTTCCGCCGCTGCGCGACCGCGCCACCGATGTTCCGATGCTGGCCACACACTTCCTGGCGAAGGAGCACGAGAAGAGCCGCGGCGGACCATCCAGGCTGACGGCCGACGCGGAGTCGGTCTTTCTCGCCTATCGCTGGCCCGGGAACGTGCGCGAGTTGCAGAACACGATTCGCGCCGCACATGCATTGGCCGGCGATGCCGCGGCCATCGATGTCGAGCATCTGCCCGAACGGATGCGCAGCGCCGTCGTGCGCGGAGGCGCCGGCATCAGTTCCTATCAAGATGCCGTGACCCGTTTCCGCCGCGACCTGATCGAGAAATCGCTCGTGCAAGCGAACGGGAACCAGAATCGCGCCGCTGAGTCCCTGAGCATGTCGCGTCAGGCTCTCGCCTACCAGATCCGCGAGCTGGGCATCCTCGTGCGGCCTCACGTTGTCACAGAGCGCTGACCCGCCGGACCCGGCACCGTGTCACATCAGTCCGTACAATGAGTCCACCGCCATGCGCCATTTGCCCGTAATCGCCGCTGTCGCGGTCGTCGCCGGATGTGCTCTCTACTCCGATGTGTCGATCGCGCCGTTATCGTTAGCACCCGGCGCGATCGATCAGGGGAGCGATCTGCCTTCGATGCTACGGAAGAACGATTACCTTCGCGCGCTCGAACAGGCTTCCCTGGTCGATGCCAAGTCGAAGCGAAACCCGGCCGAGCTCGTCTCCCTCGGCTCGGCAGAATTAGCAGCAGGACAGTTCGACGTTGCCCGGCGCCACCTCCGCGCCGCACTCGATGCCGAGCCGTTCCGCTCAACCTACGCAGACGCGGCGTGGCTGCTCTCCCAGCTCGAATACCTTCGCAACAATTTCGAGGCCAGCCTCGAGTGGGCGCACGTCGCGGCCGATCACGGACTGATCGTGCGCAAATGGCACACCGATTTTCTCGAATCACTACGGAGCGTCGACGTCTATCGTTTCCGAGGAGCGGTTTCGGATCGCGTTCCGATCCATATCGGCAAGCCGGAAGTGCCGCGCGTCGAGGTCATGGTCAATCATTCGAAGAACGTTCTGGCGATCATCGACTCCGGAGCCGTCATGTCGATCATGTCGCAGGGATTCGCTTCCTCGCTTCCGGTACGCAAACTCGGCAAATTCGAAGGCGTCTTCTCCGGGCTCATCGGCGAGCCGATCCCGGTCCAGTTCGGGATCATCGATTCGCTGCAGATCGGGAAGATCACCATCGAGAACGTCCCTGTTGCCATCATGCCGGACGACAAGATGAGCTTCGTCATCAGCGGCAAACACCAGTTCGCGATCGACTTTCTCCTCGGTGCTCACCTGCTGAAGGAGCTGCGGATCGAGCTCGATTTCCGCCACAACCAGGTCGCCTTCACCCATCTCCTGCCTGCCGACCGCGTTCCCGCGAATGATCAGAATCTCTTCTGGGACCAGTCCCGTCCCGCAGTGCGTGGCGTCATCAATCGCAAGGGTTGGTTCACCTTCATCCTCGACACCGGGTCGGAAGTAACCTTCCTCAACGAAGCGCAGGTCAACTCGGCTCAATTTCAACTCTTCACCAAAGTGCACAACGCCACGCTTCAGGGACTGGGCGGCGCGGAAAAACATGGCGAAAAAGTCGAGGATGTGGAGATAGGCCTCGACCGCTGGGCCGGCATGTTTCGCACTCTTCCGATGTACGAGCCGGGCGCATCGGAGCACGAGCGCGCCTCGGGAATCATTGGGGAGAATTACCTGAAGAACTTCGTCGTCACGATCGACTTCGGCCGCATGCGCCTTGATCTCGTCCCTCTCCTGCGGATGCCGGTGGCCGAGATCGAGGAGCAGGAGCGTCCGACCGGAGGCATCCCGCGTTGACGTTTCCTGCGCCCGGGACAGTTCGAACGGGCATGCGCCGCTGCTGACCTGCCGCGAGCGATCTCTCACGGCGCGAAAATCTTAGAATAAGGTCCGCATGGAAAAAGGGTATCAACTTCATCGCGGGGAATCGCTCGGCGAATCGCTATGCCGTATCTGCGCGTGGCAGACAGAACGAATTGCGAAGATCGTTCACGACGAAACGATGTCGATGGAGGAACGCGTTCACGAGGCCAGGAAGCGGATCAAAGAGACGCGTGCGCTGCTGCGGCTTTTTCGGGGCGCGCTCGGCGATGCGTTCGACGAGGAGAATCGCCGACTCCGCGACGCCGGCCGGCAGCTCGCGCCCTATCGCGACGCCACGACGGTCGTCGAGGCCATCAAAGCGCTTCCGCCTCGGGTGCGCGAAACAGTCGGGCCCAAGGCAATGCGGGCACTTCGGACCTTGGCGAACGAACGCCAACGGGCTCAATTTGCCGGCGAATCGGCTCTTCGCGAGCGGTTCGAGTCGTTGATCGCCGGTCTCATCCCCTCGAACGAGCGGCTGGCACAAGCTTCCTTGCCGGACACGACGCGCTTTTCGATCATCGAAGATGGTCTTGCGAGGACGATTTCCACCGGCAGACGCGCAATGGCCTCAGCCTTCAAATCCGGCACCGATGCGGACTTTCACGAGTGGCGCAAGCGTGTGAAGGATCTCGGTCATCACGTCGAGTTGCTGATCAACGCCTGGCCGAACGTGATGACTGCACTGGAGAAGGAAATCTCCACGCTCGCGCGACACCTCGGCCATCATCACGATCTCGCACTCGTCGTAGAGATGGTCGGACAGACCGAAGGTCCACTCGACGACGATGCGGAGAGGCGTCGCATCAGCCGTCTGATCGCCGCACAACAGAAGAGAACCATCGCACTCGCACATCCGATCGCTGAGCGCGTCTACGCGATCCGCTCCCGCCGCATGGCGCGCGCAATCAGTACTTTGTGGGATGTCTGGCAAGCTTGAACAAACATTTGGCCGGCTCAACAGCGTTGCAGGCGACGTTCATGGAAATCACACGCTCTGCGATACGATCGTGCCGGTATGGAAGAACGCCCCATCATTCGCTCGACGACCGTGCTTTGCGTTCGCCGCAATGGCGCGGTGGCAATGGCCGGCGACGGGCAGGTCACCGTCGGTACAACGGTCATGAAACACGGCGCCGCCAAAGTACGTCGCCTCTATCACGACAAGATCCTGGCCGGTTTTGCAGGATCGGCCGCCGATGCGTTCGCTCTTTTCTCCCGCTTCGAGTCCAAGCTCGAGGAGTACCGCGGCAACATGGAGCGCTCCGTCGTCGAGCTGGCTAAAGACTGGCGGATGGACAAGTACCTACGCCAGTTGCAGGCATTCCTCATCGTCGCAAACGCCGAGCGCGCCTATCTGATCTCCGGCACCGGTGATCTGATCCAGCCGGACGACGGCCTTCTGGCCATCGGCTCGGGCGGCCCGTACGCGCTGGCCGCAGCGCGGGCATTGATGCAACACACGGAATTGAGCGCGGCAACGATCGCCGAGGACGCGCTGCGCATCGCCGCCACGATCTGCATCTACACCAACGACCAGATCACTGTGGAAACTCTTTGAAAGCAGAGACAAGAGATCAGAGATTAGAGATCAGGAAGCACAAATCTGCCCTGATCTCTTGTCTCTAATAGTCTCTAATCTCTTGTCTTCTAATCTCTTGTCTCTGATGTCACCAAGTCTCTGATAAATCTCAATCATGGTCATCCAACTTCCTGGCAGCAGCGTTGACGAATCAAGCCACTCCGAGCGACTCACGCCGAAAGAGATCGTGCGCGAGCTCGACACCTACATCGTCGGCCAGCACGCGGCCAAGCGCGCGGTAGCAATCGCGCTGCGGAACCGCTGGCGGCGGCAACAACTCCCCCCTGACTTGCGTGACGAGATCGCGCCGAAAAACATCATCATGATCGGACCGACGGGAGTCGGGAAGACGGAGATCGCGCGCCGTCTGGCGCGGCTCACCAAGTCGCCCTTCCTGAAGATCGAAGCGTCGAAATTCACCGAAGTCGGCTACGTCGGCCGCGACGTCGAATCGATCGTTCGCGACCTTACCGAGATCGCTGTCAAGCTCGTAAAGGACGAAAAGACCCGCCTCGGGCGTGAGAGCGCAGAGCGCAACGCGCGCGAACGAATCCTCGACCTTCTGCTGCCCGATTCGCGCCGCCCCACCGCCCGCCCCGCATTTGTCGGTGCGCCTGATGAACCGGCTCCGACGGAGACGCGCGACAAGCTCGGAGTCTGGCTCGACGAAGGCCGGCTCGACGAGCGCGAGGTCGAGATCGACGTGAAGGAGCAGAGCTTTCCGTCGTTCGAAATCTTCTCCGCGCAGGGAGTCGAGGAGATGGGCGTCAACGTCAAAGACATGCTCCCCGGCCTCTTCGGCGGGAAGTCGAAACGCAAGAAGATGCGCCTCGGCGACGCACGCCCGATCATCATTCAGGAAGAAGCGGAGAAGCTCGTCGATCAGCAGAACGTCGCCCGCGAAGCGATCGATCGCGTCGAACAGAGCGGCATGGTCTTTCTGGACGAGATCGACAAGATCGCCGGCCGCCAGAGCGCAGGCGGCGGCCCGGACGTCTCGCGCGAAGGCGTGCAACGCGATCTGCTGCCGATCGTCGAGGGAACGACGGTTAATACAAAGTACGGAATGGTGAAGACCGACCACATCCTCTTCATCGCCGCGGGTGCGTTCCACGTTTCGAAACCGTCGGATCTCATCCCCGAGCTGCAGGGCCGATTCCCGATCCGCGTGGAGCTGGAGTCGCTGACCGAGGCCGATTTCGTGCGGATCCTGAACGAGCCGAAGAACGCGCTGACGACGCAGTACTCCGCACTCCTGGCCACCGAGGGCGTGACGCTCGCCTTCGCCGCCGACGCGGTCGCCGAGGTGGCGCGCTACGCCGCGCTGGTCAATGAGAAGACCGAAAACATCGGCGCCCGCCGCCTGCACACGATCCTTGAGCGCCTCCTCGACGAGCTGTCATTCGACGCCAGCGAGATGAACGGCCAAAGCGTGACGATCGACGCCGCCTACGTGCAGCGCGTGCTCGCAGAAACGGTGAAGGACGAGGATTTGAGCCGGTACGTTTTGTAGGAACCGCCGTTTGGTCCGACGGCTCGCCATTCGTCATGACCGCAAGACCTATTTTCAGGATTACGTCAGTAACCGCGCTGAGGCGGGAAAACAGCAATATAGTCCGTCCCATGAGCGGAGGTTCTTATGGGCACGAAACGCACCGCTCGATCAGTAACCGTCTTTGAAGCTTCGGCAACTCAGGTTCGAAACTATCGATCCGCCAAGCGAGAGGCCTCGGCACGCTATCTTTCGGCATCGGGCGAGTTTTCTGCTTTGGCGGCGATGAATCCTGCTGCCAGTCCCAAGCCAGATCAGAACGTAGTAGGCGTCGGCATTGGCGAGAAGATATCGAACGGTATCTCGACGGGCGTTCTCGCCGTCAAGCTACTTGTTCGTGTGAAGTATCCCGATGACGCCATCCCTGCTGCCGACCGTTTGCCTGCAACGATCGGTGGCCTGCCGGTTGATGTCGAACAGGCCGGTACCTTCCGGCGCTTCGCCGCAACTGCTGCGCCGGCGATGCCGAATCCGCGCGGTCGTTTTCGCCCGGCACGTCCTGGCTCCTCGATTGGATTCGAAGATCCTCAGCACTCGTTCACGATGGCCGGCACTTTCGGCGCGGTGGTCAAACGAGCCGGGAAGCTATTCGTGCTCAGCAACAACCACGTACTTGCTGATGAGAATCGCCTTCCGATCGGTGCTCCGATTTTTCAACCCGGATTGCTCGATGGCGGCAAGGTGCCCCAGGACCGCATCGCCGCACTGGCCAAGTTCGTCGCTCTGACAACCGCCGGACCGAACAAGGTCGATTGCGCGATTGCAGAGGCAGCCAACGCAAACGTACTGTCAAAGGACATTCTCTTCATCGGCCCGCCAAATGGAACGGCTGATGCAGCCATCGACATGCAGGTTCACAAGTTTGGCCGGACGACCGGCTACAGGGCCGGTCGAATTACGAGCATCGAGACAGACATCACGGTCGGGTACGATATGGGAAACGTTCTGTTCACCGACCAGATTTTGATCGTTGGGCATAACGCCCAGCCATTCAGTGCTGCGGGCGATTCGGGCTCACTCATCCTGGAGCGAGGCACCAACCGCGCGGTCGGGTTACTGTTTGCTGGGTCAACATCACATACAATTGCCAACCATCTCGGCGAGGTATTGCAAGCGCTCGGAGTAACTCTGGCGTAAGGCTCGCAACATCGGGGAGACAGTGGCAACACACGACGAAATCCGGCGCCTCAAGGATCGCTACGGCCAGGGTCTTCTGGGCAAACGAGGTGTGGCGGGTGTCGGAATCGAGAAGGATGACGGGGACAACTACGCGTTGGTCGTTCATCTCGCTGACGCATCAGCCAAGGACGATCTTCCTGATGAGCTCGAGGGTGAAAAGCTGCGCTTCGTGACTTCAGGCCCGTTTGTAAAGCTGCCTGCGCTCAAACATTGACTGCCTGGACGAGCGAACGCTTTGCAATACAGAGACGCAAAGGTCGCAGAGAAGGTTTCAACTCTGTGTCCTCCGTGTCTCTGTGGTGCTTGTTTCTTCTGAGCTGCGAGATCCGCTCCCGCTCGAACACTGCGGTGAACGTTTGCGTCAAGACCGGGTGGTTACCGCATACTTTCCGTGCATGCGACGCTTCGCCGCTACCACCACCGCCTTTCTCATCGCCGTTCCGCTCTATGCCGACTCGCTCGCTGACATGCGCGCGGCTGTCTCGCAGCTTCGCTCCACGAAGCCGATTCATGCCTCGATCGACGTGCAGCGGTCGCGGAAAAATGAAGGGCGCTTCGCAAACTCGCAGTTCACTGGCTCGGCGTCCCTGGACGCACTCGAGGATGAATCAGGACTGCACATCACGTTTCCGCGGGCGATTCTTGAACGAGCCGAGCGCGAGTCGCACGAGCGCGCGGCAGATCCGCGAAAGACGACACCGACACGGAATGCCATTGACGAGATGCAGACGACCGACGTGGCCGATGCCGTCGACTTCGCGCGTCCCTTCCTTCGCCTGATCGAGACGGCGGTGAAAGTGAGTGAATCAAGGGGCATGCGCGAGGGCCGGCCGGTGCGGGTCATCGTTCTAAAACTCACACGCAAGCTGCCGCCCGAAGCAACGAGCATTTTCAGCGTGAAGTTCACGGAAGATCAGATGACCGTCTGGCTCGGCGACGACAACATTCCCGTTGCCGCCGAACGAATCCAGCGCGGCACAGCCGGATTCATGTTCATCAAGGGCTCGATGATGAATCGCTCATCGTGGAGCTTCGCACGCTACGCCGACCGCCTCGTCGTCCTCCGCAGCGACATTTCCTACGCGGGATCAGGCTTCGGGCAGAAGGGCGAAGGACGGAACGTGCAGGTGGTGACGGTGCGGTGATTGGAGATTACCGAACCATCAACGATGACGACTCCGAAATCCGGGATGCCGATTTCACTTAGAGGATGGTCAATCGATGATTTCCAGGATGCCGATTTCGCTCAAAAGATGTCATCGATGACTTCCGGGATGCCGATTTTGGTTAATAAATGTCGTCGATGACGTGCAGGATGCAAAATTTGCTTAAAAGATGTCATCGATGACTAAAAATATGTCATCGATGCCTTCTAAGAAGTAAATTTTGCTCAAAAAATGTCATCGATGTCATCCGGGATGCCGTTTTCACTTGGAAAATGTCATCGACGTCATCCAGTGATCGCGATTTCGAGTAAAAGATGCCGGTGTGTCATCCAGGGATGACGATCTCGCACGAACAATGACGACGTTCACATCGAAAATGACGGCGTCGAGACATTCCTATCTCATTCGTCACCCGGCATGTTAACCGCCCGTCGTTCTTAGAGCACCGCACTCCCGATTATCGCTTTCGCGCCAAACAGCACCCGATCGATCGTCCACTCGCCGCCGTTCGTTGCGAAAATCAGCAACGCGATCAGAAAGAAGATCAGGTCGTAGTGCCATCCCATCGAATTCTTGCCCCAAAAACCGCTGTGCCAGACGAAGGCTTTGCGGTGCATGGCGCCGAGCATGATCACCATCAGACCGGCGGCCGAGAGGCGGGTCAGCAGTCCACCGGCGACTCCGAGTCCTGCCAGAAGCTCGACGACGCCGACGAGTAACACAATGGGCTTCGGAAGGCCGAGGTCTTTCGATCTCCCTTCCGGATCACGAGCGTGGCCGAAGCCGCTCCAGACGAAGACGAGGCCGGTCAGCGCACGCAGGGACAGAAGTGCGATCTGTTCGAGGAGAAGGGTGAACGGAAGCATGAACGAAATCTAGGTCACCCTCTTCTGAAATGCACGTGCGCTCGCGGCGATCAGCACCCCGGAAATGGCCAGCAGCGCGGCCACCGGTTCCCAAAGATCGAAGAACGTCGCGCCGCGGATGACGATGCCGCGCGCGATCCGTATGTAATGCGTCGCCGGCAACAGGTACGAGACGACGCGCAGCGGCAACGGAAGCGACGCGATCGGGAAGATGTATCCCGACAGCAGTACCGAGGGCAGCATGATTCCCATGGCCCGCTGCATCGCCTCCATCTGCGAGTTGGCGCGCGACGCGACCAGCAAACCGGCCGACAGCAGTGCCAGAAGATAGATCGGCGACAGGATCAGGAGCAGCGTCAGGCTGCCGTGGATGGGGACCCGGAAAAGGACCCGCATCAGAAAGAGAATCATCAGGAGTTGAAGGTAGGCCAGACCGAGGTAGGGAAGGAGTTTGCCTGTGACGACGGCCATGGGTGAGACCGGCGTGACCATGAGCTGCTCGAGCGTTCCGCGCTCGCGCTCTTTCACGATGGCAAACGCGGAAAGGATCGTTCCGGAGAACGTGAGCAGAATCGAGATGAGACCAGGAATGAGCAGATTCGCGCTGCGCATGTCGGGGTTGAACATCATCACCGGATGTGCTTCCACCGGCGGCATTGCGTGACTCTTTTCGATCAGGTCCTGGATTCCATTGAAGAGCACGACTCCGTTCGCGGCCGAGAGCGCCTGATTGGCGATGCTCGAGTCGGATCCGTCGATCATGATCAGCACGTTGGCCTGCCGGTGCGAGGCGAGGTTGCGCGCGTAGTCGGGGGGAATCTCGACCGCCACCTGCGCGTGACCCGCGACGATCTGATGCTGCAACTCTGCGCGCGAAGCGACCATCGTGGTCACGCGCAGGTACGACGTATTGCCGAACTGCTCGATGAGGCGGCGGCTCTCCTGCGAACGGCTCTGATCGAAGATCGCCGTCGGGATGTTCTTCGCGTTCATATCGATGACGCCGAAGAGAATCAGCTCGAATACTGGCACGGCGATCGCGAAAAACAGCGTTCCTCGATCGCGCAACATCTGCGTCAGTTCTTTGCGGAACATCGCACCGAAGCCGTTCATCGCGCCGCCTCGATCTCCCGACCGCGTGTTTCGGTCAGGCGAACAAAGACGTCCTCCAGCGAGGGCTCGATCGGACTGACGCTGACCTCGCCGAGTTTGAAGGCCTCGAGATCGTGCTCGAGCTTCTCGTTGGAGACGTTGCTGTCGATCAACAGATGGAGCGACGTTCCAAAGATCGTGGCCGCGCGAACGTACGGCAGGGTGCGTCCGCTCGTCATCAAGCGCGCCACGCCTTCGCTCGACGCCGCCTCCACGCGTCTCGTCCCTTCCGGCGTGACCTCGGGCAACTTCTTGAGCGTGTCCGGACGGCCGGCGACGATCAGCTTGGCCATGTAGAGATACGCGACCGAAGCGCAACGCTCCGCTTCGTCCATGTAGTGCGTCGTCACGAACATCGTCACGCCGCCGCCGGCAAGCTCGAAGAGGAGATCCCACAGCTCGCGCCGCGCCACGGGATCGATGCCCGCGGTAGGCTCGTCGAGGAAGATGACGCGCGGCTGGTGCATGAGCGCCGCTGCGAGCGCGAGGCGCTGCTTCCATCCGCCGGACAACGCCCCCGCGAGACGGTCACGGTAGGGACCGATGTGCGTAAGGTTGATCGCCCAGTCGATCCGCTCGGCGCGTTCCGCTCCTTTGAGACGATAGATGGAACTGAAGAAGTCGAGGTTCTCCTGCACGGTCAGGTCGCGATAGAGCGAGAAGGCCTGTGAGACGTAGCCGATGTGCTGGCGAACCTCCTCGCCCTGACTCTCGACATCGAAGCCATCGACCGTGGCCCGCCCTCCTGACGGCACGAGCAGTCCACAGAGGATGCGGATAAGCGTGGACTTGCCGGAGCCGTTTGGGCCGAGGAGTCCGAAGATCTCGCCACGCGGCACTTGCAGCGTGATGTCGTCGAGGGCGCGAAAGGTGCCGAAATCCTTCGACACTCCCTGCACGTCGATGCCAAGGTCGTCGCTCATTCCGGCCGTCCTTTGACGCCCAGGTCGGCCGAAGCGGCCATGCCCGCCTTCAACTTCGGATTGGGGTCGACGAGAACTTTCACGCCGAAAACCATCTCGGCGCGTTGCGCGCGCGTCTGCACGTTGCGCGGCGTGTACTCGCCCTGATCGCTGATCGATGCGACATGACCGGTGAACGTTTCGTTCGGAAATGTGTCGATCGCAATGCGCACGGTCTTTCCGACTGGCACCAGGCCAAGCTCCGTTTCCGGCACGTAGACGCGCACCCAGAGCTGGCTGGATTCGAGGATCTCTGCCACGGTCTGGTTCGGCGCGACGATGTCGCCAACGCGCAGTCCGAACGATTGCACGACGCCGCTCACGGTCGAGACGACGTTTGTCTCCGCGCGCTGTTTCATGAGCGTGTCGAGCCGCCGTTGTTGCGATTCAACGGCGGCGCGCGCCGCGTCGATGTCTTCCTTGCGTGTTCCCTTCTGCAGGATGCGCAGATCATTCTCTGATGCCTTTGCTTTTGTCGCGGCATCCTCGGCCATCTCTTTGGCGACGATGCCGTAGCGATAGAGACGCTCCCAACGACGTCGTTCCACCTCATCGTTGCTGGCGATCGCGGCGGCTTTGGCGATCTCTTCGGGGCGCGGACCGGCGAGTGCCTTCATCAGCGCTGCATTGGCTTCCTTGATCGCCGCACGCTGCTCGCTGAGCTGGCGGTCGATCGTCTCGGTCTCCAGGGTAACCAGCAATTGGCCCGGAACGACGGTCATCCCCTCGTCGATCAGCGTCTTTGTTACGCGCCCGCCGACCAGCGACCCGACGTTGACCGTCCGCGCTTCGAGGGCTCCGCTAAGGACGATCTCTTGTGGCTTTTGGCTTTCGCGCAGATACAGCAGCAGGCCGGCCGCTACGATTCCGATCACGATCAGCGCGATCACGATTCGTAGCATCGGTCTTGGTTTCTTTTCTGCGGGCATCGATACCTCCAACGATGGCTCCTTCCGACCAGAGATCGATGAGGGCATCGACGTAGCCGGCGAGCGGAAAAATGGGCTCGACTTTCAGGACGTAGTGGAAGAGCACGTAACCCTGCAGCGATCCCATGAATAGCAGCGCGGCAGCGCGCGGATCGCGAACGTGCAGGACGCCTGACTTCGCCGCGCGGCGCATGTAATTGGTGAGCAGTCGGAACGCCTTCTTCGGAGGATTCTCCTCCTCGGCATTGAAGGGCAGCACCAGCGAAGTTCGACGGGCACTCTCGTACGTAGCCACGACGATGCGGGTGGTAATGATGCTGCTGATGAAGGGCACCACTTCCTGAGCCAGCCGCCTAAGCACGATGCGCGGGTCAGTCGCAGGATCAATGTTCGCGAGCTCCAGCACGCAGGCTGGAGGATCGATCAGCCCGCCGCTCTGCATCGCTTCCGAGAAAAGCGCGGCTTTGGAATCGACATGCCGGAGAATCGCCGCCGGCGTCACGCCGATCTCGCCTGCGATATCAGCCAGCGTCGCCGCGTCGAAACCCTTCGCTGCAAACACGCGGCGCGCGCTTTCCAGGATCTGCTCGCGGCGGATACGTGGTGGGCGTCCCATTTGTAAATGAACGTATATTTACAAACGGCCGTTGTCAAGGGGCCGGTGGCAAAAAGGCCGCCGGAAACAACCCGGCGGCCCCATATGAAACTGCGACGACGGATCTTAGAACACGATCTTCGCTGCGAACTGCATGATTCGCGGACCGAACGAGCTGGTCGGCAGTCCGAACGGGTTCGACGTCGGGATGTCCTGCAGCGTGAACTTGGTCGGGACACCGCCAGTGGTCGCAACCGCATAGTACGTATTGCGGACGCCGTTCACATTGCTCCGGTTGAACAGATTGAACGCCTCGGCGATCAGCTGGAGGCGCGCACCGGCGAAGATTCCGATCTCCTTCGTCACGCGCGGATCAACCGAGAACTGGCTCGGAAGCCGGAACGTGTTGCGGGCGAAGCCGGGAGCGCGATCGTTACGCGCGTTGCCGTCGTTGTTGAGATCGACGCTGGTGAACGCGGTGTACGGCTGGCCCGACTGCCAGCTTGCAATGCCGCTGATCGTCCAGCCGCCGAAAATGCCGCGTGCAAAGCCGCTCGTGTGCTCGCTGTACGAATCGAGACTCCACACGCCGCTGAGCACGACGCGGTGCGGGACGTCGTTGTCGCCTGGCGCCCAATCGCCGTGAAGGTTGAGCGGATCCTGCGCGTATTTCGGATCGTCGGTTCCCGGCACGACCGCCGTCGCATCCGGACGGTCGTCCTTCACCTTCGAGTACGTGTAGGCGAGCCGCATCTGCCAGTTGTTCGAGAAGCGCTTCTGGATGTCGAACGTCAGGCCGTTGTACTGCGAGTTTGCGCTCGACTGGAACTCGATGATGCGATTGAAGTTCGTGAACGGGCGGCCGGTGTAGCGTGTGAACGTCGCCGTGCCGAGCGATGCGCCAGTGGCGGCGCTTACGATTGGAGCGGTGACCGTGGTCGGATTCGAGACGTTGATGTCAATCGAGCGCGGAAGATCCGAGCCCTTCACATACTGGTACGTCACCGACACGGCGATGTCGTTGGTCAGACCGCGCTCGATGCCGAGGCTGCCCTGCTGCACTTTCGGATTCTGGAAGTTCGGATCGAAGACGAAGATCGTCGGCTTCGGAAGCGTGACGCCCGTTGGAATCGAGCTGTAGATGTTCGGATACGTCGGAATCAGCGCGCCGGTGAAACTGAGCGTCTGCACGTTGATGCCGTTGTTCGAATGCGCGGTGCCGATCATGATGGCCGGCGTGCGGCCGTAGAAGATGCCGTAGCCGCCGCGGATGACCGTGCGGTTGGCCGCGTTCGGCGTCCAGGCAAAACCGACTCGCGGGCTGATGTTGTTGTGATCTTCCGGAACGTTGCTGGTGTCGAGTCCGGCCGCGAGCAACTGCGCGTCAGGATTCTTCACGGTCGGCTGCGCGATCTTCTGGAAGTCGTAGCGTAGCCCGGCGTTGACGGTCAGCGTCGGATTCACGTTCCACTGGTCCTGCACGAAGGCCGCGTACTCCGTCATATCGGGGTGCGTAACTGGGCCAGTCGTGCCGGGACCGGCGAATGCCTGCAAGTAGCTCGCCGCGATGCCGTTCTGGAAGTTCGCCAGGCTGCTGAAGCTGTACGAGCCGAAGAAGTTGCCCGGGAAGTAGTTGAGGATCTTGTCCTGATTGACGTCGAAACCACCCTTGACGGTATGGCTGCCGAAGACGTTCGTCAGCGTGTCGGCGATCTGATGCCGGCGGATGGTCGTCTCGCGCGGGCTGAAGGTGTTGCTGCCGATATTCAGAACGCGCACCGAGCCCTGGTTGACCTGCGCTTCGGGCAGCGTGCTGTTGGCGAGACCGGGCTCGCTATCTTTCGCGTACTGGCCGCGCAGTTCGTTGAAGAGCGAGTTGGTGATGACGGTCGAGTTGACGAACGACAACGTGTCGGTCTTCACAAGCGAGTCGCCCGTGTGCTGCAGCGCGTTCGACGAGTTGCCGTTCTCGAAATTGCCGCCCGTGAACTTCTGGCGGTTGTAACGCAGCGACAGATGATCGTTGGCCAGCAACTCGCTGTCGGTCTTGAATAGGAAGACGTCCTGGTTCTGCGTTTTCTGGTAGGTGTCCGAGAGCGCGACGATTTTCGCGTAGCCGGCCTGCGACGCGGCATCTGCAGGAACGGCCGAGGCTGCGACGCCGAGGAGGATCGGGTTGTCGATGGAGTTACGCTGGGCGTCGTAGTTGGCGAAGAAGAAGTGCTTCTCCTTCACGATCGGACCGCCGAGGCTGAAACCGTACTGGTCGAAGTGATACGGACCTTTCACGCGCGGCGGCGTCTGGATCGTGTTGATGTAATCGTTGGCGTTGTAGCGACGGTCGCGCAGGAAGTCGAATGCCGTACCGGTGAATTCGTTCGTGCCCGACTTGGTAACGACGTTGATGACAGCACCGCCGGCACGGCCGTACTCGGCTGAATAGGCGTTGGTGTTGACCTGGAACTCTTTCACCGCGTCCTGTGAGAACTGGTATGGGGCGCGGCCGGAGCCTGTGCGCCCGAGTGCCTGGCCAAAGAAGGTGTTGTCGTTGTTCGCGCCGTCGATGACGAGCGAATTGAGCGTGCCGCGCTGGCCGGCGAAGCTGATGTCGCCGAGACGGACGTCGCGCACGACGCCGGGCGTGGTGAGAACGAAGTCGATGAAGTTCCGGCCGTTCGTCGGCAGGTTCTCAATCGCTTTCTCATTCACGACTGAGCTCACCTCGGAACGCGTGGTGTCGACCAGCGGCGCTGAGGCGGTAACGGTCACGCTCTCTGACACGCCCTGCTTCAGCGTGAAGTTGACGGCCGAATCGGTTCCGACATTGACGACGATCTTGCCGTACTTCACCGGCGCAAATCCCGAAAGCTCGCTCGAGACCGAGTAGGTTCCGGGAGGCAGCAGTTGGATCTCGTAGTGTCCGGCGCTGTTCGACACGGAGGTGCGAGTGATGCCCGTTCCGGTGTTGAGCGCGGTGATCGTGACGCCCGGAAGCGCCCCTCCGCTTGCATCGGCGACGCTGCCGGAAATGGAACCATTGCTGCTTTGCGCGAAGGCCGAAAACGGCACGATCGCGACGAGCAGGGCTATCGCAAACAGGAAGCGAATATGCTTCGTCTGACGCATGAAGACTCCTTGTATGAGGTTTGAATTTGAACGACTCGAAACTGGATTACGCAGGAGAATAGCAGAGGTTTTTTGCTGATGGCCATCGCATCGACCAATCCGGCAACTGGGGAAACTATCCGCACCTTCGAAGCGCTCGATGATGCCGCGATCGAGGCGTCTCTGGCGCGTGCATCGAGCGCATTTCGTGTCAATCGCGAGCGAAGTTTTGCCGAACGCGCGACGCGCATGCGTCGAACCGCGGAGTTGCTCGAAGAGCGCAAGAACGACCTCGGGCGCCTCATAACGACCGAGATGGGTAAGCCTGTCAGGGCCGCGGTAGCCGAGGTGGTGAAGTGCGCTATGACTTGCCGGTACTACGCGGAGCACGCCGAGGGGTATCTCGCCGATGACCCGGTAAAGACGGATGCGAAGGAGTCGTTCATTCGCTACGAACCGCTCGGCCCAGTCCTGGCAGTCATGCCGTGGAACTTTCCCTTCTGGCAGGTCTTCCGCTTCGCTGCTCCAGCCCTGATGGCGGGCAACGTCGCGCTGCTCAAACACGCTTCGAATGTGCCCCAGTGCGCCCTGGCGATCGAAGAAATCTTCCGCGACGGCGGCTTCACCGATTACGAGTTTCAGACCTTGCTGATCGAATCGCAACAGGTCGAGTCGATCATCGGCGATGAGCGCGTACGCGCCGTAACGCTCACCGGCAGCGAGCCCGCAGGTGCGAGCGTGGCTTCGATCGCCGCGAAGCACATCAAGAAAGCCGTTCTCGAGCTAGGCGGCTGCGATCCGTTCATCGTCATGCCGTCCGCGAACCTCGACGACGCAGTGGCCACGGCGGTCAAAGCAAGAATCGTCAACAACGGCCAGTCGTGCATCGCCGCGAAGCGCTTCATCATTCACGAATCGATCGCAGACGAATTCGAAAAGCGCTTTGTTTCTGCGATGGAATCGCTGAAGGTCGGCGATCCTCTCGACGAATCAACCGACATCGGCCCGTTGGCCACACCGCAAATCGTCGACGACATCGAGTCGCAGGTGAACCAATCCGTCGCTGCCGGAGCCCACCTCCTCACCGGCGGCAAACGCCTCGGCGCCCGCGGAAACTACTACGCGCCAACAGTCCTCGCGCAAATCCCCGACGAGGCACCCGCCGCCCGCGAAGAAACGTTCGGCCCCGTAGCCTCGCTCTTCCGCGCAAAGGATGTCGACGACGCCATCCGCCTCGCCAACGACACCCCTTTCGGCCTGGGCGCCTCAGTCTGGACAACCGACCGCACCGAAATCGACCGCTTCATCGCCGACATCGACACCGGCCAGGTCTTCGTCAACGCGATGGTCGCCTCTGATCCGCGCGTCCCCTTCGGCGGTACCAAGCACTCCGGGTTCGGACGGGAGCTGGGCGCGTACGGCATTCGCGAGTTTGTGAATGTGAAAACGGTGTGGGTGGGGTAAGTGGCGATTATCCAAAAGAGACCAAGGCATTCTCACGCGGGAGGCGCGGAGATGCGGAGAAACCCTCCGCGTCCTCCGCGTCTCCGCGTGAAACTGTCTTTCAGACTACGTCCGAACCCCGTGTTTCGGCAGCTCATCCTCCAGCGTGAAATCCCACTCCTTCGCATCGATCGGCTCGTTGGCGTAGATGTGGAAGACGCAGCGGCCGGCGCCGGACTGGAAAGTCTCGTCGCGCTCGACGCGGACGCCGAGAAGACGAGTTAAGGCGTTGACGGAAACGCTGCAGAGAGTAGGGCGGCGCATGGCGGTGTTGAAGAACGGGCAGTTGCGCTCGACGAGGAGGAAGCCGTCGTCGACCTTCTCGCTGGTCATGTACGGATCGGCGGGAGCGTAAAGCCCTTTCAGCGCTTCGACGCGCGACTCCAGCGGCATCCCCTGGAGTGTCTTCTCTTCGATGGAGACGCGGTCATCGCAGACGCGTTTGAGCACGCGAACCGCGGCGTCGGGTCCGAGCTCCTGCGCCACCGCGTCAATCACGGCGACATTGAGCAGGTCATAGCTCTTCGGAAAGAGGTGATCACCGGCCTCGGTGAGGTTATAGCGCGTGGCCGGACGTCCCGTGCGGCCGCGCTCATCCCCGCGCGCGACGCGAGACTCGATCCATCCCTCGCGCTGGAGTTGCAGCAACTGCTGGCGCACCGCTTCGCCCGTCAGTTGCAGCGGATGGGCAAGCTGCGCGATCGTGGATGGGCCCTGCCGTTTGAGAGCAAGCAGGATGGCCCGGCGGCTGTCAGGAAGCTGGTCGACGGTGATGATGGGTTGGCTCCTCTGGCCGCCGCATCGTTGCGCGGAAAGCCAGAGGGAAACATTGAAGTCCGATCACGGGATTGTCAAGTGCCGGGTTGTAAATCGTTGGGTGCGTTCGAGGCTACTTCGGGGTTGCAGGCCGCGCGTACATCTCCCTCATCTGCGCGGCGTACTCGGCGAGCGGCTGCAAGCCGACCTTCTTGCGACGTTCGTCGACGTGCGTTTCATCCTCGATCCTCTCGGGCACCAGCTCGCCGTTCACCTGATGAAACTGCGTTCCATAGGTTTGCGGCTTGCCCTCCCGCACCTGAATTCGATCGATCGTCGTTGCCAGGAGCGCCCACGCGAGCTCGCCTGCATCGGCCGCCTTCACCATCGCTGGCAGATACTTTTTCTGTGTGGCCAGATCGGCGTGCTGAATCACGGTCCAGGCGCTTCCACTCGCCTTTTCACCGACCAGAGACGCTCCGGGCCAGCCGTGTTCCAGAATGATTGCGTCGATTCGCTCGAGATTCTCCCGGTCGACCTTGCGAATCACCTCTTCCAGACTCTTGTCGTCAGGATGATTCAGAGCATCGTATCGGGCGATTTGGTCGCGGTCCCGAATCGAAAGTAGAGCGGCACAAAGGGTTTTGTCTTTCACCGCGGCACATAGTTTCGCGGGATCCGCGGGAATCCAGTGTTTCTCCGCACTCACCGCGGCAGCAGCAGCGAAAAGCAACACGAGAATCAGAGATGTTTGTCTCATGCACGCAATGCTACTACGTTTGTAGTTTAGTGCCTATGGGATTACTTCGCCCGTGTCAGGAAGAACTTCGGGCTGTGCTCGAACGCGCCGCCGTCGGGAGTCTGCATGGCCCACGAGGCGTCCATCTGATCGGCACCGGTGAAGTGAATGAAACCATCGTGAACGTGCGGATGGTCCTTCGCGTGCTCGCCGCCGACGCTGACGAAGGAAAAGACGAGACGGTCCGGTGACGATTTCGCCTTGTCCAGTTTCATCACCGGCTGATTGTCGGCGCCGCAGAAATGCGTGGCCACGACGTCGTCGCCGTTGAGCGTGTAGAGCGTCAGCATCTCGTGCGGCGTGCCGCCGAAAAGCGTCTCCATGACCGCTGTGCCACCGGCAGTGAGGCGGTAACTGACGCTCGTCGGCGGTCCGTCGGGCGTCATCGCATGTCCGTTCCACGTTCCGGCCAGCGACTTCAGATGCGCGAAGGCATCGGCCGCCTTCAGCGGTTCCGCTGCGTGAGCGTTGAGTGCAAGGAACACGAGGAACATCGCCGCGAGCGTTGATGATGCGGCCGCGCTGCCGCCGGAGGGACGTCCGTATCGCTGCGTAGCCCAGCCGACGATTGCGCCGACGATCGATCCCGGCAGCATGATCTCGAAGTAGTACCCGTGCTGCATCGCTGCGACGCCGTACGCCAAAAGGGCGCCCACAAGCAGACCAAACGCGATGCCCCAGGCCACCGACTTCACCTTCCGAGCAAACCATCCGGCGGCGATGCCGGCAATCATTCCCTTAAACGTTGAGCCGATGACGATGCCGATGATACCGGCGCGCACGGCAGGCGTGAACCACGCCGTCATGCCGTCGACCGCGCCCAAACCGGCGCCGAGGATAAGTCCTACCAGGATCTTGTTCATGTCGTTTGTTCCTCCGGTGAGTCTATTCAACGTCTGGTGAAAATCCTTTAACGGACGTCAGTGCCCAAACCAGATCACGATGATCACCCGCATCAGTAGATAGGCGACGACGATGGTGACGAGGGCGCGATTGCGGACGAGCCAGCGGTTGATTCGCTCGATGATGTTTTCGCGATAGGCGCTGACCGGCTTGTTGTCGAGCCACAGTGTCAGGTCCGCCGCGAGATCGCGCGCCGACGGATACCGATCGTGTGGAACTGGCGCGGTGGCCTTCGCACAGATCGCGGCCAGCGGCTTCGGCAGCTTCGCCGGAAGCAGCGCGCGCAACATCGCGCCGAGGGCGAAGACATCGGCAACGGCATCGACCGCGACTCCTTTCTCCTGTTCCGGCGCCATGTAGCCTCGCGTTCCCGCTACGACTCCCGCGGTCGCACCGATCTCGCGCGCGACACCCCAATCCATCACCAGCACTTCGCCGAAGTCGCCGAGCATCACGTTCTCGGGCTTGAGATCGCAATGAACGACTCCGTTGGCGTGTGCGAAGGCGACGGCTTCACAGATGCGCTGGAAGATGCGCAGCAACTCCAGCGGTTGCGCCTCCAGCTCATCGAGCCGCCGTCCGCGAACGAGCTTCATCGCGTACCAGAGGCGGCCATCGGGAAGAATGCCGACGTCGTGCAGCGGCACGATGCCTGGGTGTTCCAGCCGCGCGATCGTCCTCGCCTCGGCGCGCATTCGCTCGACGGCGTCGGCCGAGGCGAGCTCACTCGCGAGAACTTTGATGGCGACGTGGCGATGCAGCTCCGTGTCTTCCGCCTCATAGACCACGCCCATCCCCCCTCGGGCCAGCTCGCGCTGGATACGATAGCGCGTGGCGCTGAAATCTGGCTGCTCCGCAACCATGCGTAGGTGCGCGACGGCGCTATCCGAAAGCCACGTCATGCATCGACTCCGAGCAGTGCGCGCACTTCATTGCGGTATTCGGCGTCCGAGGCCGTTGCTTCGCGTAGCACGTCGAGCACAATGCCGCGGAAACGGCGGCGCGTTGCTGCGAGCCAGTTCGTGACCATCGACTCGCTGATACCGAAACGTTCGCCGGTCTCTCGATACGACGCGCGCAATGTCTCGTCGAGGTCGTACGCTTCGAAGATTGCAAAGTGCGTCTGCCTGCCGCCGGCGGCACATTCGTCGCGCAGGCGCTCGACCGCGAGCGCGAAGACGCTGCGCACCCATTCGCGCTGAAAGTAATCCTCGGGCGATCCACCGCGATCGTGCTCGCGCGCGATCTCCTCCTCGGCATGGCTGAAGTCAAGCATGGTCGCACCACCGCCGCGCTTCTGCCGCTGCGATGCTTTGACTTCGTTCATGACGAAGCGGTCGAACAGCGTGCGAAGGAACGTTCGGAAGGTCGCTTTCGCGGCGTCGTAGCTTGCGAGCGAGCCATTCTCGAAGCACTTCGCAAGAAACGCCTGCGTGAGATCCTCGGCGTCTGTTTCGCTGCGGCGATCGGTAACGCGAAGATATTTGTAGAGTGGCTTCCAGTAGATCGCGACGAACGTGTCGAAGGCACGGCGGCGTCGTTCATCATCGTCACTACCGAGAGCGACGATCACACTGCGTCGGGTAGTTGGGAACATGGACCAGGCGATAGGGTAACGCGGTCCTGGGCACGTTAAAACCGTTTCACGCGGAGACGCGGGGGACGCGGAGAGAACCTCCGCGCTCTCCAGGTCTCCGCGTGAGAACGTCCCCCCGTGTTAAGCGCGCTACTTGCCCATCGCCGTCAGTCGCCGCTGGGCAAGCTCCCACACGGAGGCGCCGTCGGTCTCTTTCTTGTCGACACGTTTGTAGGCTGCGAGCGCCGCTTCGCGTACGCCGTAGTTCTCCGCCATCCGGCCGAGGACGTACCAATCGCTGCTGTCGGGCGTGTCGCGGCGGCTCTTGTCGAGCGTACGCAGCAACGCATCGCGCGCTTCGATGTTCTTGCCGGTCTCCGCATACAGAGTTGCCAGCGTGTGCAGTGCCGCCGGCGATGTCTGCGACTCCTCGGCGGTGGCGCGGCGCGCGTTCTCCATCGCGTGCGTGACATTTCCGACGAACAGCTCGAACCAGGCGGCGTTGTTGTAGTCGTTCTGCGTCGGCGAAAGCTCGTCGACGATCTGTTCGGCGTACTTCGCGGCGGCGGCGTAGTCCTTTGCCTTGGCCGCGTTGGTGGAAAGCGCGCGCAGAACCTCATCATCCTTCGGCTTCTTCGCCAGGCGGCTCTTCGCCAGCGCCTCGGCGTCCGCAGTCCGCCCGCTGAGCGAGAGCGCGTAGACGTTCGATGTGAAGGCGCTCTCCGAATCGGGATACGCCGCACGAAGACGCTCGGTGATCGGAACGACGTTCTTCCATTCCTTCTTGTTCGCGTACGAGTACGAAAGCGCGAGGTCGATCCACGTCTTCGTCTTGTCGTTCGATGCTTTTTCGCGGGCCGCCAGGAGAATGGGGATGCTCTTGTCGGTACCTTTGTGACCCATGGTCGACGCGGCGGCTGTGCGAATCTCGTCGGCGCTTGCCGCGGCGTTGTCCTTGGGCCAGAGCGATGCAAACGGCGCCCCGGACAGCGGATCATCGCCTCCGCCCGCGGGCACATCTTCGCGCAGCCAGTTCAGCCATGTGCGCGCGGCATCCAACTGGCCGGCATCGGCAAGCGCGAGGACCGCGGCACCGATCGTGTCCGCCATGGCCCGGCTGGCCCGGATTACGTATCCACCGTTCTGATGAACCACGAAGAGCGTGGGAATCGACATGCCGTTCTCGCCGCGCATCCGCAGCCGGTAGCCGGTCTTCTCGTCGCCGTCGGTCTGGATGCGCAGCGAAGCAAATGAGATGTCGCCGACTACCGCGGGCGCCATTCCGGTGCCGAAAGTCATCGAACGCATCGAACGTTGAAGATCGTCTTCGTCCTCGTCGTCCAATTTCAAATCGAAGGCGAAGAGCTTCTTCAGCGCCGTCACGTCCTCATGCGTCATGGCGATGATCATCTTCTGTACGACGGAGCCTGGATCTTTCTCGTCGATCGGAACCTCTTCGATGCGCTTGGTTTTCTTTAGCGCCTCGATGAACGGACGCGCGCTCGACGCATTCGGGGCGCCTTGCGTGGCTGCGTCGAACATCTCGGTCGCCTGCGGGTAAAGCCGGAGATTGAGCAGCGTCTGCGCGATCGCCTGCGCGTAGGCGCGGCGCGTATTCGCATCGAATGCGCCCAGCTCGTGCAGCGCTGGCGCAGCGCCATCCGTCGCGGCGATCGCGGCGATGCGGCCTGTCTCGCGAAGCTGCGGATCCTGCACCGTCGCCGCCAGCTCTTTCATTTCCGCAAAGCGGCCTGCGTGCGCGAGGGCGAGCATCAGATCGCCGTCGAATTGCTTCGCTTCTTTCTCGCCGACATCCTTAGCAATCGCACGATATTCAGCGATCGCTTCATCGACTTTCGAGCCAACCGCATACTCCGTTCCCTCGCTGTTGAACGTGAGCACTTTGGCCAGAGCCCCGCGATACTCGGCATTCTTCGGATCAAGCTCCTTCGCTTTGCGAAGCGCTGCGATTGAGCCGTCGAGGTCGAAGCCTTTACGCATCAGGCGCCCGAGCAGGTCGTACTTGAGAATGCCCGCAAGTCCGGCCTGCACGTGCGCATTCGAAGGCTCGAGAGCCACGGCGCGCGCGATTTCCTCGCGTGCCGCGTCACCGAGTCCGCCGACCAGGAGCGCACGGGCGATCTCCATGTGGTGCTGCGCTTCCTTCGGATGAAGCGCGGCGAGCTTGCGGAACTCGGTCAACGCGCCGGCAACGTCGCCTGCATTCAACTTGGCCTGGCCGGCGAGATCGAATCCGATGATCGTCGGCTTTCCTTCGACGATCTTCTTTAGTGCCGCGCGTGTGTCTTCGAATTCTGCCGCGCTGATGCGCCGCTTTCCGCTGTCGAAACGAAGGACGGCCGTGACTGAGCCGTCCGGCTTCGATGCGAACTCCTTGGTCAGAGTGGTCGTGCCGAGTTTGATCGTCTCGTTCGGCGGCAGCGTCCGCGCGTTGTATCCGGCCGGCGGAACGATGTGATAGGTCCACTCGCGCACTTCCGCCGCAGGAAAGATGAAGTCGCCCACCCGCTTCCTGCGCGCTTCCTCGGCGTGATCGTCGCCGAAATTGCGCATCGGGAAAGGAAGCCAGTTGATGAGATTCGCCGGATGGAACGCGACGGCTGCATCACCGTCACGCGCCACACCGGTGTCTGCGTCCGAGGCCTCGATCGTCACGCGGAATGGCTTGGTGAGATCGTGCGGATCGGTGGCTTCGATCTTCTCCAGTTTCTTCGCGGAGTAGTACGTCTTGACGTACGACTCGATCTGCTCTTTGTATTTCGTGCGGTCGCTCTCGGCGTAGAAGTGGCGCTGGAACGAATCCTCGGGACCGCTGACGGTCTCCGTGACCTCGGTGACATGCGCTTTGCCGTCTTCCGGCAACGTGTACGTTCGCGTCTCCGAGTAGCGATTTTCCGTCGACGGTGTTTCCGGCGTCTTCGTCAATGACGAGGTGTCGCTTGCGGCAACGAGGGCGAGACGTCCCTGATCCTGCGCCGGCAGATCGCCCGCGTGGGCGAAGTCGTCGGTCGGATCGACCCACATCGCCGGCTCGCTGCTCGTCGCGTCGACGCGAACGATGGCGTGATTGAAGCGACCGAGGCCGGGAAGGTCGGGATGAACGTCAAAGTCGCCGCCGGCACGGAGCAGCGCCACATGGGCAACGATTCCCACCTGGCGCAGCATCGCCACGAGCAGCGTCGCCTTGTCTTTGCAGTCGCCGTACTTGTTGCCGAGGACTGTGTGCGGCGGACGCGGGATGATGGAGGACTCGCCGACTTCGACTCCGGCGTACCGGACATTCTTCTCCACTGCCGCCAGCGCTCGCGCAATCACGTCACGCCTTGCCGTGGCGTTGCCGATCGCATCGTGCGTGAATTTCTTGAGATCGTCGCCGGCGATCTGCTTGTCGACGATCTCGCTGTAGCGTTTCGCCAGGTTCCCCCACGACGAGCCGGTCGAGAAGGCGAGGTACGGCAACGAGATATCGTCGAACGGAAGGAAGTTCTCGAAGTCCTTGCGGCCCTCGATGCGTCCCGTTTCGAACGTCATGATGCGGCGGCCGTCTTTCTCTTCGATCTTCGCTTGCACATCCGTCTTGTTTACGACGCGCGGCTCGATCGTCGAAGGACCGTCGATCGTTACGCGAGTGCGCTGTGTCGGCGCATACCCACCGAAAACAACAATGTCCGATGCCCCAGCCTCCTGAATCGGATTGTTGCCGTTGAACTCGATGACATATTCGATGACGGAGCCGACCGCGACTCCCGGCAGCGGCGCGCGTAGCACGCGGTTGTCACTGAAGATATCGAGGTCCTCGCGCGCCGGCGACTCCATGATCGCCTTGGAATCGAGCGTATGGACTGTGCCGTCCTTGGAGACGATGCGCGCCGCGACGGTGGGGCGGTCGTTGTACCACGGCGCCCACGGAACTTCGAGTGTGCCCAACTCATCGATCGCCGACTCATCGACGATGCGGTAGATGTGGCGCTGCGTCGTATGCGCCTTGCCATTCGCTTCGAACGAGTAGTGAGCTTCATCGAGCAAAACGACGAATCCGACTCCGCCCGACGAGACCTTCTCGGCAGCAGCCACGAGCTCTTTCGGATCCGACGAAAACGCCGGCGCATCCCACGGATCTCCCGCGAAGATCGAAGTAGCCACGAACGCCGAAACTGCCGCAATCGCGAGAACGCGCAACCGATGAGCGAAGTGCATGAAATCTCCAGGATGTAATTTTATTAGGACCGACCGGCGATGTTAGCACTCTGGCCGAATCCCGGAACGTGTTGTTGATTGGACGGCTGGAGAGAGGGTTTTGTTCCGCGCTGAGTCCGGCACTGCCAGCATCTGATGTGGGCTGCGCTCCGCGGCAACACCAAAAGCGCGTGCAGCGGCGAGGGGGTGCCGCCAAGGTCGCCAGCGCACGATGTCGTCGAAACTCACGGCGAAAAGAAGATTGGCTCCGGCAGTAGGACTCGAACCTACGACCCACGGATTAACAGTCCGTTGCTCTACCAACTGAGCTATGCCGGAACACTTGGCGCGGCGGGCGGCGGAAGATAGCAAAGGGCTGCCACGCCGTCAACGTGGGGGCAAACCGGGGCGGGCGGCGGTGTATTTCGCGAGCGCGGATGAGAGGCGCGGCAGCAATTCGGGTAGGTTGACGTACTCGATCAACTCGATGCCTCGGTCGCCGGAAACCATGGCCGTGCATCGCGACGTATGGGCGGGACGGTAGAGGCAGATGACGGGGATGCCGCGATGGTATCGGGCAGTGGCGATCTCGTAACCCACGCCGGTCGACGGTTTCGAAACCTCGGCGACAAGGACGTCGCACTCTGCGATCCAGCCGAGGTCGCGGTCGAAGATGGCGCGGGAGTCGAGCGCCTCGCCCGAGGCCGTGACATTCTCGGCGGCGACCGCGCCGGCTAGCACGCGGTGACCGTCTGCCTCGAGCGCGGCAATGATCTCGCGGTAGAGGTCGACGTCGTCGCGGCCGCCGCTGATTGCTCCGGCGAAGTAAAGAGTGAGCATCAGGAGCGAGTCTATCCTGACGCGAAGACGTCAGGATCTCAACTCCGCCTCAGGATAGACTCTGAAGTCAATGTCACGCGAGATCGTCATCAACGCCGCGAAACACGAGTCGCGCATCGCCGTGCTCGACGAGGGGCAGGTCGTCGAGCTGTGGGTGGAGCGGACGCGGCATCGAACCATCGTCGGCAACATCTACAAAGGCCGCGTAACCAAAGTCCTTCCCGGCATGCAGTCGGCCTTTGTCGACCTCGGGCTCGAGCGCGATGCCTTCCTCTACGTTTCGGACGTCCTCGAGGATCTGGAGGAGTTCGACAACAGCGATCCAACGGACGACCTCGCGCTCGACGACGTTCCGCAGCAGCGCGCCGAGGCTTCGATCGCCGATCTGCTGCGCGAAGGGCAGGAGATCGTCGTGCAGGTGTCGAAGGACACGATCGCAGGCAAAGGCGCGCGCATCACCAGCCACATCACGCTTCCGGGACGCTTTCTCGTCTATATGCCGACCGTCAACCACATCGGGGTGTCGCGGCGCATTGAGGACGAAGGAGAGAGGGCGCGGCTGAAGGAGATCCTCGACCGCATTCGTCCGCCGGGCGCAGGCGGCTTCATCGTCCGCACGGCCGGGGAGGAACGCGAAGAAGAGGAGTTTCGCGCCGACCTCAAGTATCTCACCGACCTCTGGGAGCAGATCCGGCGCAAGGGTGAGAAAGCATCAGCGCCGACGGCGATTCATCACGATCTCGATCTTGTCCTTCGCACGATCCGCGACGTTCTCTCCCCGGAGTTCAAGAGCGTCTGGATCGATTCGGTCGATCAATATCAGCGCATCGTCGAGTTCCTCGATCAGATCCAGCCCAACCTCGTGTCACGCGTCCGGCTCTATCGCCGCGAGGAGCCGATCTTCGATGACTTCAGCATCGAAGGTGAGATCGCCAAGGCGCTCAAATCGAAGGTGTGGCTCAAGTCGGGCGGCTACATCGTCATTAATCAGACCGAGGCGCTCGTCGCGATCGACGTGAACACGGGGAAGTACGTCGGCAAGAAGAATCTGGAGGAGACCGTCTTCAAAACGAATCTCGAGGCCGCTCGCGAGATCGTCCGGCAGATCCGTCTGCGCGACCTCGGCGGCATCATCGTGCTCGATTTCATCGACATGGAGGATCTGGCCAATCGCACGCGTCTGTTCGAAGCGCTCGAGATCGAGATCCGCAAGGACCGCTCGAAAACGAAGATCCTGCAGATCTCCGAGTTCGGGTTAATCGAGATGACGCGCAAGCGAGTGCGCCAGAGCCTGGAGCGCTCGCTGACGCAGGCCTGTCCGTATTGCGGAGGCAGCGGCCGGATCAAGTCGAACACGACGATCGCCTTCGAGATCTGGCGCGAGCTGATGAAACTGCGCGATCTGCACGAAGGTCAGGATGTGATCGTGCGGCTGAACCCGGTCGTATACGGGTCCGTTCACAACACCAACGATCCGATCTTCGAAGAGATCGAGCGGAACCTAGGGATCCACCTGGTCTTCAAGCCGGATGACTCACTGCATCACGAGCAGTTCGATGTGATGCGGATATGAGGAAAGCACTCGGCTCGATCGTCGTGGTTTTTGCGTGGATCTACACCGCGGCCCATTTCGTCGCGTCGGGCATCAAGCAACCGCTCGGCAACCGCTCTGGCGATTTCCTGGCCAGTTTTCCGTCGTGGCGCCTGAGCGTTCTGCTCGGTCGGCAGGACCTGTTCAAGGGTAGTCTGGCCGAGGAGTGGGCACGGATGGTCGACCCAAAATTGGCATGGGTCTACGCCGTTGCGCGCTTCGTCTTCTCGGGCATCAAACGCGGCCTTCTGGCCAGTTTTCCGTCGTGGCGCCTGAGCGTTTGGCAGGGCCGCCTGGACCTGTTCAAGAACATTCTGGCGGAGTTGGCGCGGATGGTCTGGGACCCACATCCTCTCTGGCATTACGGACCGGTCGAACATCTCGTCACGCTTCCGCTGTTCGCGTTCAGCGATCTTCGATCCGCGTACACGGCCTGGCTGATCGCCAACTATGCCTTTCTTCTCGGAATTCTGGTACTCGGGTTTCGCGTGTTCCACAGCGGCCGCTCGAAATGGATATGGCGGTCGGCTGTCGCGATTGCGGTTCTCAACTACGGGCCACTTTACGAGGCGCTCACCCAGCGCAACATCGAGATTTTCGAGTTGCTCCTGATCTTCGCGGCCTTCGCGCTGGTGTTGCGCGGTCGCCAGACTGCCTCCGGATTCGCGATTGGCCTCGCGGCCATGACCAAGTTCCTGCCGCTGATCTTCCTGCCGTATTTTGTCGTGAAGCGCAGGTTCCGGACGCTTGCCGCTTCGATGCTTGTGATCGCGCTGATCGCCGTCGCGACGGAGGCAGTCTTCGGATGGCGCTACAGCGGAATCGTCGTTCAACTGAGGCGAGGAGGTTTGATCAAAAGCGAGCTCGATCAGAGTCTCGCCGGAATGGTCATCCGCCTTTTCGTCTGGACCCGGTCCCCCCTTTCGCCCGCGATGCTCATCAGCCGCGGCGCAATCGTTCTTGCCCTCGCGGGCCTCTGCTGGTTGTTTCTGCGGGCGCGCAACTGCATTGCGATCGAAGACATCGAGTGGAGCACGCTGATCGTGGCGATGGTCCTGCTGCCGCCGCACAATGAGAATTACTACTTCGTGCTCCTGCTGTTCCCCTACCTCGCGCTCCTGGCGCGCGATCTCCGGCCCGGTGCTCCCGCGCATCGTGCCCGACGGTGGTGGCTGGTGATCTCGTTCATCTTCACGGGGACTGTGGTGCCGATGTCCGCCCTCAGCGCGCTGACTGGCAAGAACATCTTTTCGATATACCTCCAGTCAGGCATTCCTTTCATAGGCGCCGCAGTTCTGGCGACGATCTGCGTCCGCGCGCTCCTGGACGAATGCACTCTTTCTCGTGACGGGCAAGACAACCCCGGCACGCCCCATGCACTTTGACCGGCTGAGCAGCAAGCAATGTCACTCGAAGATACCTTCAGCAACCTCGCTTCGTTCCTGAACAGCCTCGACACTGAGGGGGAGCAGAAGTTCGAGCTCTCGCACTCGTTCGTGATCATCTGTCCCGATTGCGGGAAGAACATCGCGTTCCGAGGACGCTGTCCGAAGTGCGGTGGCAACTCATGGATTCCGGCCGGACACACGGGCGGGATCTTCGAGCAGATGAAAGCGCAGCGCTGGCGGACGGAGATGCGCTCCGACGATGACGACGAGCCGGCAGCGCGCGAAGCTATCGAAGCGCGGCCGGACGCTTGAATCTGCGCCTGCGGCGCGTTGGTTAGCTGCGCTGCGCGCGTTGTCGGTTGTCGGTTGATTGCGCTTCGCGCGTTGTCAGAAGAAAAACCGGCTAGACATCGAACTCAACGCGCGAAACGCAACTAACTGACAACCGACAACGCGCGAAGCGCAACTAACCGACAACCGACAACGCGCGAAGCGCAACTAACCGACAACGGCAACGCGCGAAGCGCAACTAACCGACAACCGACAACGCGCGAAGCGCAACTAACCGACAACCGACAACGCGCGAAGCGCAACTAACCGACAACCGATAACGCGCGAAGCGCAACTAACCGACAACGCGCGCAGCGCTAAGTATCCAGTCCCTCGCGCAGATACTCCTCCTCCATCAACTGGTGGAAGAGCGTTTCGTAATCGCGCGAGCGGAGGGCGGGCGGCTTCTTCATCGTGGCGATGCGGCGGCGCACGTTCTCTTCGCGTTCTTCTTCGCGTTTGAGCTCATCAGCCAGGGCGTGGGCGATGGACTGGCGGACGACTTCGCGCTCCTTCAGCAGCATGACGGCTTTCGTGCGCGTCATCGCCTCCAGAAGGTCGCGCGCGAGCTGCGTCACGCGCTCGCGCGAGATTTTGTGCATGACTGATTGTACGTCGGCGCCCACTCAGTGAATCGTGTCGTCGTCATCCTCGGTCGTCTCCGGCTCGCCGGCCATCTCTTCGCCCGCGGCGTCCTCGCCTTCTTCTTCCCGATCATCCGCATCTTCTTTATCGACCAGTTTTACGGCGGCAACGACCAAATCGTTTTCGTCGATGTTGATTACGCGCACGCCCTGGGTGTTCCGTCCGATCGAGCGGATGTCGGCGACGTTTGTCCGGATGATCATTCCCTGCTCGGTGATCAGCAGAACCTGGTCGTCTTCGAACACGTATGAAATGCCGGCCACCTTGCCGTTCTTGTCGGTCGTCTTGATGTTGGTCACGCCGATCCCGCCCCGCGACTGCAGGCGATACGCGGAAACAGGGGTTCTTTTCCCGAAGCCCTTCTCTGTGATCGTCAGCACCTGTCCGCGCTCGTCGGAGGCGATGATCTCTTCGCCTTCTTCCGGCTCGGTTTCGGCGACGGCAATCTCCGGCTCTTCACCTTCTGCCGGCGGTTCCGGTGCAGCTTCGCCCGACGCTGGCAACACATCCATCTCGACGACCGTGTCGCCTTCGCGGAGAGAGATGCCTTTGACACCGGCGGCGCCGCGGCCCATCGGGCGCACGCCGTTTTCGTGGAAGCGGATGGCCATTCCGTCGTGCGTGCCGATGAAGATCTCGTCTTCACCTTGCGAGAGCCGCACGGCGTAGAGGTCGTCCCCCTCGTTGATGTCGATGGCGATGATGCCCGACGCGCGGACGTTCGAGAACGCCGTCAGCTCGGTCTTTTTAATCTTGCCGGCGCGCGTGACCATGACCACGTACTTCGCGTCGGTGAAGTCGCGCACCGTGAGGAGAGCACGCACGCTCTCGCCCTGCTCGACCGTAAGCAGATTGACGATCGCTTTCCCGCGCGCGTTCGAAGCCACTTCCGGAATCTGGTGCACCTTGATCCAGTAGAGCCGTCCGCGGTCCGTGAAGACCAGGACGTACGAGTGCGCGCTGGCGACGAAGAGATGCTCGACGATGTCCTCTTCCTTCGTCTGCATGCCGATGCGGCCTTTGCCGCCGCGGCGCTGCGCGCGATAGAGCGAGAGCGGCGAGCGCTTGATGTAGCCGCCGCGCGACACGGTGATGACCATATCTTCGTCGGCGATCATGTCTTCGATCGTGATGTCGCTGGCCTGCTGGATGATCTCGGTGCGGCGCGCGTCGCCATACGCCTCTTTGATCTCGCGCAGCTCCGCGCCGATGATCTCGAGCACGAGCTTTTCGGATCCGAGGATCTCGCGAAGGCGGCGGATGATCGCCTGGACGTCCTGGTACTCGGCGACGATCTTGTCGCGCTCGAGACCGGTCAACCGCTGCAGTCGCATGTCGAGAATCGCCTGGGCCTGCACGTCGCTGAACTGCCAGCGCTCGATCAGGCCGCTCTTGGCTTCCTGGGGCGTGCGTGCGGCTCGGATCAGCCGGATGAGCTCATCGAGAACGTCGAGCGCTTTGACGAGCCCTTCGAGGATATGGGCCCGCTCTTCCGCCTTGCGCAGATCGAAGCGCGTGCGGCGGACGACGATCTCTTTCCGATGCTCGACGAAGTGGTGGAGCAGCGTCGGGAGGTCCATGACTTCCGGACGGTTGTTGATGATTGCCAGGAAGATGATCCCGAAGGTCGTCTGCATCTGCGTGTTGCGATACAGATTGTTGAGAACGACTTCGGCGATGGCGTCGCGCTTCAATTCGATGACGATGCGCATGCCTTCGCGGTCGGACTCGTCGCGCAGATCGGAGATCCCTTCGATGCGCTTGTCGTGAACGAGCTCCGCGATCTTCTCGATCAGCCGCTTCTTGTTCGTCATGTACGGAATCTCCGTCACGACGATCTGCTCTTTGTCCGCCTTCTTCGATGCTTCGATGATGGCGCGGGCGCGAACCTGGATGATGCCGCGGCCGGTGTTGTAGGCCTCGTAGATCCCTTCGATTCCGTGGATGAAGCCGGCGGTCGGAAAGTCGGGGCCGGGCATGACGGTCATCAACTCTTTGACCGATGCCGCCGGGTTCTCCATCACCATCAGACAGGCGTCGATCACCTCGCCGAGGTTGTGGGGCGGGATGTTGGTGGCCATGCCGACGGCGATACCGGACGAGCCATTGACGAGCAGGTTGGGATACTTGGCCGGCAGCACGGACGGCTCGCTCTCAGTGCCGTCATAGTTCGGGACGAAGTCGACGGTCTCTTTGTCGATGTCGTCGCGCATCAGTTCTTCCGCGAGGCGCGTCAGGCGGACTTCGGTGTAACGCATGGCCGCCGGGTTGTCGCCGTCGACGGATCCGAAGTTGCCCTGGCCGTCGACTAGGCGGTAGCGCATTGAAAAGTCCTGCGCCATGCGCACGACCGAGTCGTAGATCGCGGAGTCGCCGTGCGGGTGGTACTTGCCCATGACGTCGCCGACGATGCGGGCGGACTTCTTGTACGCCTTACCGGCCGTGTTTCCCTGCTCGTACATCCCGTAGAGGATGCGGCGGTGTACCGGCTTGAGTCCGTCGCGAACGTCCGGAAGCGCGCGTCCGATGATGACGGACATCGCGTAGTCGAGATACGACTTGCGCATCTCGTCTTCGATGTTGACCGGGAAGCGCTGCTCGATGTGTCCTGTGTAGTCGAATTCGTTCATGTGGTGTGGTGGTTACTCGGTTATTGAGTTACCGGCTGCGATGGTCAGCAACTAAGCAACTCAGCAACCCTCAGATATCCAGATTCTTCACTTCGAGCGCGTTGTCCTGAATGAACACGCGCCGCGGTTCGACCTGGTCGCCCATCAGCACCGTAAACAGCTCTTCGGCGCCGACGCCGTCTTCGATCTTTACCTGCAGCAGGCGGCGGCGCTCGGGATCCATCGTCGTCTCCCAGAGTTGCTCGGGATTCATTTCGCCGAGGCCCTTGTAGCGGCTGATGGCGAGGCCTTTCTTGGCCAGGTCGTAAACGCGGTCGATCAGATCGTCGATCGTGACGATCACGTCGGATGCGTCGTTGTGCTTGAGTGTGTAGGGCGGCAGGCCGAAGCCGGAAAGCAGCTCGAACGACTTCGACATCTGCCGGTATTCGTAGGTCGAAAGCAGTTCGCTATTGACGACCACCTTCTTGCCGGTGCCGTTGCCTCCGACCGTGAAACGAACAGTGGGAGTCTCGGTCTCCTCGTCTGTCATCAAGCGCACATGCTCGAAGCCTTTCGCTTCGAGGGCCTTGACGAGCGAGGCCAGTCTTTCCGGATCACCGAGCGCGCTGCGGTCATGGAAACCCTCGGCGAAGAGCACGTCGACCGCTTCGCGTGGGATGCCGCGCGACTGCAGCTTCTGCGCGTGGCTGCGATACTCCTCCATGCGCTGGAGCATGTTCACTAGCGGGTCGCCTTTCAGCGAAAGCCCGGCTTGCGGCGTGACCTCGATGTTCTCCGAGACACGGTTGAGGAGAAAGCGCGACAGCTCTCCTTCATCCTTGATGTACGAGTCCTTCTTCCCTTGCGCTACTTTGAACAGCGGCGGCTGGGCGATAAAGAGGTAGCCGCGATCGATGACCTCGCGCATGTAGCGGAAGAAGAACGTGAGGATCAGCGTGCGGATGTGCGAACCGTCGACGTCGGCGTCCGTCATGATGATGATCTTGTGGTAGCGGAGCTTGGCGATGTCGAAATCGCCGGCGCCGATGCCGGTGCCGAGGGCGGTGATCATCAGGCGGATTTCTTCGGAAGAGAGCATCTTGTCGAGCCGCGCGCGCTCGACGTTGAGGATCTTGCCTTTGAGCGGCAGGATGGCCTGGAAGCGGCGGTCGCGTCCCTGTTTGGCCGAGCCGCCGGCGGAATCGCCTTCGACGAAGTAGATCTCGCAGTAGCGGGGATCGCGCTCCTGGCAGTCGGCGAGTTTGCCCGGGAGTGAGGCTGAATCGAGCGCGCCTTTGCGTCGGGTGAGGTCGCGAGCTTTGCGCGCGGCCTCACGGGCGCGGGCGGCCTCGATGACCTTGTCGACGATGCGGCGGACTTCTTTGGGGTTCTCTTCGAGGAACTCGCCGAGACGCTCGCCGACGACCTGCTCGACCCACGTCTTCACATGCGACGAGACGAGCTTGTCTTTCGTCTGCGATGAGAACTTCGGATCGCGGATCTTGACGGAGATGACCGCGCTCAGTCCTTCGCGGATGTCATCGCCCTCCAGGCTGAGCTTCAGCTTCTGCAGGATGCCCGACGCTTCGATGTATTTGTTCATCGTGCGCGTCAGCGCGGCCTTGAAGCCGACGAGGTGCGTGCCGCCGTCGAGGTTCTTGATCGTGTTCGTGAAGCAGTAGAGGTTTTCGGTGTAACCCTCGTTCCACTGCATGGCGATTTCGACCGCTTCGCCGTCTTTCTCGTCGCGGATGAAGATCGGGTCTTCGTGCAGCGGCACCTTGTTCTTGTTGAGGTCTTTGACGAACGAGACGATGCCGCCCTGGTAACAGAACTCGTGTTTCTTCTCCGTTCGGTCGTCGCTGATGGCGATGAAAACGCCGGAGTTGAGGAAGGCCAGCTCGCGAAGACGCTGCGAGAGGGTCTCGAAGTTCATCTCCGAGATCGAGAAGATCGTTGCGTCGGCTTTGAACGTGACGCGTGTGCCGCGCTGCGTGGTTTTTTCGCCGCGTGCGATCGGCTTCTTCGGTACGCCACCTTCGTAGCGCTGGCGCCAGACATAGTCGTCGCGATGAATCTCCAGCTCCAACCACTCGGAGAGGAAGTTGACGACCGAGACGCCGACGCCGTGCAGTCCGCCGGAGACTTTGTAGGAGTTGTTGTCGAACTTTCCGCCGGCGTGCAGCTCGGTCATGATGACTTCCGCGGCGGAGCGGTTCTCTTCTTTGTGCAGATCGACCGGGATGCCGCGGCCGTTGTCTTCGACGGTCACCGAGTTGTCGGTGTGGATCGTGACGAGGACTTTGTTCGCGTATCCGGCCAGTGCTTCGTCAATGGCGTTGTCGACGACTTCGTAGACCATGTGATGCAAGCCGGTAATGTCATCGGTATCGCCGATGTACATGCCCGGACGCTTGCGTACGGCGTCGAGACCTTTGAGGACTTTAATGTCTTCCGCGGTGTAGTCGCCCGCGATCGAGGGACTCTGCGGGCTGATTTCAGACGCGTCAAAGTCGGTGTCAACATTCGTCTCGTCTGTGGTGTAGTCGTCTGCCATTCAATTGCTTTCCGGGTGCTGGTTTCAGGGGTAGGTAGCGCGTCTCCCGACGAGCTTTTAACGCGAGGATTGCGCCGCGTTTGAGAACGCTGATTGTATCGCGATTTATTGCGTTCCACGGAACGTTTCACGGCAAATCGTTCGTCGCCGCAACTCGCCCATTTTCAATGACTAAGCGGCGGTGCGGACCTGCCTCCAACGTTCGCAAAAAACGCTCCTTGGCAGAGGTGGCAAAAACCTGCGTCCGGGAGGGTAGTTTGACGAGCAGTTGTTCGAGGATTTCAAGGTCGAGCTCGGCATCGACGTCGTCGAGGAGAAAGACCGCCGGCTCGTCAAAACGACGCCGGAAAAGGTCGAGTTTGGCGAACTTCAGGAAGAGAACCACCATCTTCTGCTCACCGCCCGAAAGCACCTCGGCCGCCGGTCTGCCGTCGACCGAAAACTCGAGCACGTCGCGCTGCGGCCCCACCAGCGACATGCGGGCGCGAAGCTCGTCACGGCGGATCCGGGCCAGATCGTCCACGGAGCTTGGCTTGTACGCGATCGACAGGTTGTGGATGTGATAGCCATGCTCGGCGACGATCGTTGCAAACGACAACGCCAGCGCTTCCGTGTAAGCGGCACGTCCGCGCTGGAGTGGGGCAGCCGAGGCGATGAGCTCCGCATCCCAGGCAGCGAGGGAAGATGCGCTGCCGCTGGCCAGGAGCGCGTTGCGTTGACGGAGAACACGTCCATAGCGGCTGACGGCTTCGAGATAGCCAGGGTCGATGCTGGCGATACCGCGATCGAGAAAACGGCGCCGCTCTTCCGGCGCGCCACGCAGGATATCGAGCCGCGCAGACGAGTAGGCAAAGACGCTCATGGCGTTGACGTAGACACCCAGCGGGACGCGCTCGCCGTTGATCAGCAGCGCGCGACGCCTCGTCTCCCCCGTCTCCAAGCCGACGGAGAGCGTCTTGTCGACGCCGAAGCGGTGCATCTGGCCGGAGACAAAGGTGCTGGGCGAGCCGAACGCGAAGAGGCTGGCGACGCGCGAGGTGCGAAACGATTTTGTCGTCGCGAGAAAATAGATCGCTTCGAGCAGGTTGGTTTTGCCCTGGCCGTTGCGGCCGACGACGATGTTGACGTGCTCGTGAAATGCAACCTCTTCGGCGGCGAGGTTGCGGAACGCCTGGGTGGCGATCGAACGGAGGATCACGCCGTCAAACGCATCGGCATGACTACGTACAGGTATTCGTACGCGATGTCCGCGTCGTTTGCTGACGGACGGCCGATGCATTGGCTGTTCTCGTCCTTCAGATCGAGCGAGACTTGTTGCGTGTCCACCGCGCTTAGGAAGTCGGTGACGTAAGCCGCGTTGAGACCGACGAAGAAGGGATTGCCGGCGTAGTCGATGGGAACGGTCTCGCGGGCGTCGCCAAGCTCAGGATTGGTCGACGAAACGGTCAGTTTTCCGGGCGCGAAATCGAAGCGCACCGCGCGCGTACGCTCGTTAGCGACGAGCGAGATGCGGCGGATGGTCGAGAGTAGGCGCTCACGGTCAACGAGCACTTTGCGGTCGTTATCGCGCGAGATCACTTCCATGTAGTTCGGGAAGTTAACGTCGATCATGCGGGCGAGGAGACGGCGCTCCGCGGCCTCAAAGAAGAGGTGATTTTCGGAGACGCCGAAGCGAACCATGCCGTTTTCGCCAGCCTCGAGACGCAGAATCTCTTCAAGCGCTTTGCGGGGAATCAGGATCGTGAGCTCGCTCACTTTCTTCTTGCCGTTGTTGCCCTGCGGAAAGTTGATGAGAGCCATGCGGTGGCCGTCCGTCGCCACCATCTCCATCTTCGTGGGCTGGATCTTCAGCAACGCTCCGTTGAGCTGGAAACGCGTCTCTTCATGCGTGATCGCGAACTTCACTTTCGCGACCATCGTCTTCAGTTCATCGAGCGGGATGTCATACGCCTCGGTCGCATTCACCGTCGGCAGCGTCGGGTAATCCTCGGCAGGTAATCCGAGAAGGCGGAACTTCGCGGTGCCGCAGTCGAGCAGCAGCGAGTTGTTCTCCTGCAACGTGATGTGGACGTCGTCGTCGGGAAGTGAGCGAACGATGTCGAACAGCCGTTTCGCTTCGATCGTGACGCCGCCCGGCGTCGTGACGCGCGCCGCGCAGGAACTGAGGATCGTCACGTCCAGATCGGTGGCAGCCATCTGCAGGCGGCCATCAGCCGCACGGAGCAACACGTTCGACAGAATCGGAATCGTCGAGCGCTTTTCGACGACTCCCTGGCAAAGTTGCAGCTCTTTCTGAAGATCAGCCTTCGCGACGGTCAACTCCATGTCTTCTTCCTTCAGAACAAGTCTTTTTTCTTAGTAGTGGAAGCAGTGGATGCGTGCGGAAAAACTCGGCATCACGCTGCAAAGGTTTCGAAAGTATAGCAGTTCCTTCCGGTTCGGAACTGCGGGTTTTGATGCGGAAAAGCGAAGGAGAAAGTTCGTGTTTTCCGCAGTTTTTGATGACGAGGGGTCGGAGGCCGTTTTTCTCCGCAGCTTTTCGATGGGGGTTTCCGCAGGTGCTGCGGAAAGTGGTTTGTGAGAGGGTTGGCCGCTCATCGAAACTGCTTCATCAAGCTATCAAGCACGCGTGCGAACTGCGGATCGTTCTGCATCTTCTCGTCGATCTTTTCTACTGAGTACATGACGGTGGAGTGATGCTTGTCGTTGAAGAAGCGTCCGATCTCGGGATAGGAAAGATCCGTCAGATGCTTGCAGATGTACATCGCCACCTGGCGTGGGAAAGCGACGGTCTTGACGTTCGATTTGGACTTGAGGTTCGTGACGGTCGTTCCGTAGTGTGCGGCCACGACGCGCGAGATCTCTGACGGCGTGATCGGCTTGTTGTCTTTCGACAGCAGCTCCTTCAGCGCCTCCTTGACCAGCTCCAACGACAGTTTCTTACCTGCCATCGAAGCGTAGACCTCGATGCGATTGAGCAGTCCTTCCAGCTCGCGGATGTTCGTCCGTACCCGCTCGGCGACGAAGAGCGCGGCATCGTGCGGAAGGTCGATCTTCTTCTCGTCGGCTTTCTTTCGAAGGATTGCAACCTTCGTCTCGAGATCGGGTGGCTGGATGTCGGCGATCAATCCCCATTCGAAGCGGGAGCGAAGGCGGTCTTCGAGCGTGGGGATCTCTTTCGGCGGCGCATCGGAGGTGAAGACGATCTGCCTTCGCGACTCGTAGAGGGCGTTAAAGGTGTGGAAGAACTCCTCTTGCGTCTGTTCCTTGTTGGCCATGAACTGGATGTCGTCGAGGAGGAGAGCGTCGACCTTCCGGTAGCGGTCGCGGAACTGCTGCATCCGGTCGTAGCGAATCGAGGTGATGAAGTCGGTGACGAAAGAATCGGCCGATGTGTAGACGATCTTCGCGCCGGGAGTCGTGTCGCGAAGTTGCTGCGCGATCGCCTGAATGAGATGCGTCTTTCCCAGGCCGGCGCCGCCGTAGATGAAGAGAGGATTGAAGGAGCCGGCCGGATTCTCGGCGACCGACTTCGAGGCGGCAAAGGCCAACTCGTTCGACTTTCCGACCACGAACGTCTCGAAGCGATAGCGGGGATTGAAGATCGAGGTTTGCAGCTCAACAGCCGGCGGCGGGCCCGCGGAAAGAATGGCGTCACCGCCACCCTCGGTGTCCGCGACAAGGTGAAGATTGATGTGATCGGTCGACAGTTCGTCGAGGACCGAGCGGATCTGCTGCGCGTAGTTCTGGCGGATCTCGCTTACGAAGCGCTGCGACGGTACGCTGACATCGATCGTGTCACCCTTCTGGGCCAGAAAGCGGGTGGGAACAAACCACGTTTCGTACTGCGTCCGTTCGATGGTTTGCTCCAGCCGGTCGAGCACTTGCTGCCATAAATTCATCGGAGGGGCGCGGCCTATCTTTCTGAGAATCCACAACTTTTCCACAACTGTGGAAAATCTGGACGGTAGAAAGGGGAGCGGAATATAGCACGGATCGCGTGTGCGGTTGCGTGGTTTTGCGCGTCGAGGCGATCAGAGAATCATGAACCACGGAGACACAGAGATCGCAGAGGTTTTCTCCGTGTCCTCTGTACTACTAACCAATAGATTCTTCTCCTGACGCGAAGGTTTTCATGCGGCGATGGGGGTGAGTTGGCTGATGGTGGATCGAAGCGCAGAG